>Ga0210057_1001334_pt1 | contig 37705 bp, 44 predicted proteins | sample CryGeyCG2114_010_2_FD_183968 | JGI IMG/M metagenome (GOLD analysis project Ga0210057, IMG submission 183968) | Groundwater microbial communities from aquifer - Crystal Geyser CG10_big_fil_rev_8/21/14_0.10 (SPAdes) (version 2) | ecosystem: Environmental > Aquatic > Deep subsurface > Groundwater ... | reverse complement strand
AGAGTTAAAATACAAAATTAAACTTTGGAATATGTATTACAACGATCTTCAACATTGTACCCTTAACCTAAAAACACCTAATCAAGTCCTTGGTTTAAAAGGGCAATATGTTCGCGCCTAAAACAAACAAAAAACCCCGAAGTGAAACATTAAACTGTTTCTTCTCCGGGGCAAACCAAGCTTGTTAACTGGGTCTGTTTCCAATATTAATTATCTGTCCTTCGGCTCTTTCTGATCCAAAGCTTTCTCAGCGATCAAATCAATCTGCGGACGAACTCGCTTCGACTTTTCACGATCACTAATCTCACCCAAGGTCTCCTCAACCAACGCCGTATGCCGCTTGACCGCTTCATCCAATTTGGGCAAAATCGCCAGCTGATGCTGCTTGAATTTGGCAATTGAATCCTTGAGACGAGTCAGCGTCTCTACCGCCGTAGCCATCTGCTCAATTGACTCAACATCCAGCTTCATCATCTCATCAATATTTCTCTCGGTCATATCAGCGTTAAACCGTCTGATCTTGTCCAGTGTCGCCCGCGTATCGCGAATCATACCGATCACATTCTTCTGGTGCTGCAGACCGACCATATTCATCATCGCATCTTGCAACCCATCAACGGTCAAGATCGTCGTCAATCTTGATTCATTCAGCAGGTGGCGGTTACCGGTGATCAAAGTTTCACCAATAAAGTAACTCTCTTCCTTACTCTGCATGATCTGAACCAATGTCCGAGCAACAGTGAGCATGGGCTGATAGATGTAAATCTGAATGTATTCTCGATACTCTTGATCCTGTTCGCTCTCAATTCTTTGTTCGATCAAAGCCTTGGCGGCCAAAATTTCCCGCAGCGACGCCTTGAGCTGATACAGGCTGGTCAGAAGCTGAGCTTGCCGAACTTCAAATTCTTCCAAATCATTGGCCATTACCTGTCTGGACATTTCCTGAGCGGCCAGAATTTCTTTGATTACGGTCTTTCCCCGCTCATACTTTAGCAGATACTTGTGAACTTTGGGACTGGCCATGCGCAGGGCAATAAATAGCTTCCGCAGTGGTCCGTCAGGACCAATGCCGGCACTGGGGAAAAATTCATTACTCACAACATCGAGCTTAATCATCGATGCAATTACAGGATTGGTCTCCTTACTCGCATAACCTCTGATTTTGCTAAACTTGGTATTCACCAGTTCACTGGCATTTTGAACCTGATCCCGAGCTTCTTCTCCCAGCTTATCGACAAAACTTCTCTTGGCATAACGAGTCGTCGGATTCTCACGGCTATCTTCATCAAGCAAAAACGCCACCACCTGTTCGGCTCGCTTAAAATCAGCATCATCGGGCTGAAGCTGCTCAACGGAAGTCACCTGCCGATTGACCGTATCCAGTGCTCCTGGACTGGTCAAATCGATTGGTTTTTGTGCCTTGGTACCAACACGCTTCTTGTCAACGACCTTGCTCATAAAGCCTCCTGTTGTGACCGGTTGAGTTGACTTGTGATTGACCGGCTACAAAATGATTTATGATTTACCACGCAGATAGACCTCCTCCCAGCTTTAAACGGCTGGAATATGAACTTTGGAATGTAAATGATCAACGTGTTACCTTACTACAATTAAATAATTTTGTCAAGTTTTACAATCCTGATTACAGATATTACGAATAATACAGATTTAGTATAAACTTGACAATCAATACATTGTAAGTTAGAATTAATGGTGCTTTTGGACTTTCACAGTCGAAAAAACTAAATCGTGAAGCGGTGGGACAAACATAATATATGTCATATTTGCTTAATTTTGACCGATATTAACCGTTTTTCGTTTATTATCTCCAACCAGTCGCCCAACCTCAGGAGGAAGCAATGCTAAGGAAAATGGTTGATTTTGTCAGTGCCGCTACAGAGATGATCAGTTTCCGAGATGTACTGGTACTACGAATTACCAAGCTCAAGACTCAGCTGGGATCAGCGTTTGATGTTTATCGTCGAATTGATAATATCGCAACATTGAATCTCATGTCCGGAATGATTGCATCAATTCTCGAAGAGTGTGACTTCTGGCTGTATATGCTGCCGCCAGTGACTCCGCTTCGGACTCTAATCGTTAGATTCCAATTGGCCCTGGCTGAATGGAATACTGACATCAAGCAATCCCTTCAAGATGCACTGACCGATAAGAAAGCTGATCCGACGTATGCCCTTCCCAATCTAATCCAGGAACTGCTGGAGCAAGGTATTCTTGTCTATAATTAACGACAAAACCGAGTAAAATACTCGGCTTTTTGTTACGTGATATTTAAGCACAATATATAATTTTGCAAAAAAAAAGCACCAGCGTTGTGGTTACTTGTTATGATAAAGAAAAGTAATAATCATTTTCCACGGGTCATCTTGTTCAATCAACTTGAGCATAAGTTCATCAGAGATTCCTGATTTCCTGAACCATGCCGCAGCCAACTGAGGATTGTCATATTTGAAATAATAATAGGCGGCATAGGCGGAATAGATCTTCTGAACCTCCTCGTCCTTGGGCAAAAGTTTGTAACACATTTCCATGCCTGAAATATCTTTGTCTTCTTTTGGATTATGCTTGAGTAAAACTTTAAAAAAACACACCCGAGCAAAATGATTTCGCACTGAGGCCACTGTAGCTACGCTGGTGGTGGCACTCTGACAAATGCTATTCTCAGCCAACTCTTTTAGCTTGATCGTACACGAACAAGCACAGCTTTCGTTGCACGTTTCCTGAAACTGTTTTCCCAACCAGAGACAGTCATTAGGTGTTCGGACCAACGTCCGAATCGCTGCGCTGAAAATATCGTATTGCTGCAAAGCTAGATTGGTCCAGCATTGTTTCTCAACATCAGCCCAATTGGCCATGTCGCCAAAAGCCTCATGCCAAGCCACCAAAGAACAATAACGATCTTCCGTCGTAAACTGAATGGCTATATCGGAGAAAACATCATTGACCTGATTGGGTGTCAATATTTGTCTTGCAGACTCAATCAGTCGGCCCATTTCCTGACTCAATGTCTGAGTATTGCCTTTTAGCGGTACAACAAACTGAAACTCAAAATATCTGGGCAAATCCACATTGTATTTAGCGGCCAGCTCCTTTACTCGATCAAAGTTTTTACGTTTCATGTTGATAGCCAAAATGCAATCCAGGATGGCGTATTTGCGATTGAGGGGCAGCTGTCCATAGTCTGCCACTTCCAGAGCAGCCTCACATTGGGCCAACGAATTTTCATTATCACATTCACAGTGACTTCTAAATGTCTCAAAAACATCAAGCATGACACCTTGTTCGTCAATAATTCCTGGATTGGCCTTCACAATATCAAGCATGATTTTTCGTCTAGGCTGGTTCCGAAAATTCAAACGCAGGTATTCTCCCATAAAAAATCGTTCGCCATGTTGTTTTACTATCTCAGCAGACAAGCCATTTCGATCAGCGTTCAACAGACAGGCCAGTTCGCTCCCATCTACTTCTTCGGCTAGACACCGGGTCCAGCGCGCCTCTTGCTTAATGCAAGAGCAAATCAGGATAGAACTCAGTAATAGAATCAAAGACACAACAACTTTGTTTGCCTTCATCATTTTCCTCCGACCGGTGTTGAGACAAAATAGTTTACCATAAAAAAAATATTTGTCAATAAAACATTGCTCCTTGACTCAATGAAATACTCCTAAATACTAATTTAAAACTGTTGATAATAATGCTCTATATTAACAAAAAAATAGAGTAATTACTCGGCTTTTTTGTTTCTTTTGGCAAACTGCTTTAGTCGATCCAATTGGACTTTTTCCAAGTGTACTTCCGGTCGTTTCTTTTTGATCAAGCTGATGGCAACCGGCACTGACAATCCGCTATAAATTAAGTAGGCGGCCGTCATGGTTGGAGCCCGGCCATGGCCATTTTTGCAGTGAATATACACTTTCAGGCCCTGATTGAGCATTTCAGCAATCGTTTTGACGCCAACCATCAGCTTGTCCATGGCCGGCGCCGTGTGATCACGTGTCGGCAGCCAAAGAAAAGCTTTTACCCCTCTAGGCTGATCGAGCCTCTCACTTTCCATTGAAATGTCTGCGGTTATGCCTTTTTTGAGTAAACTTTGATCAAAATGCATTTGACAACAAAAGTTTGTTCCCAAATATATCTGATCGTTGATTTTGTTGAACTTAAATCTTACATGTTGATCCATAGTTTTATGATTTTATTTTACATAGTAATGGGTTGGAGATTTTTTTTGCAATCATTACGATAGAGACGCCAAGCAAAACAATCGCCAAGATATTTATTTCCAAACCCTTGAATGGTAATATGCCCAAAATTGATGATGTGGCGCTGAGCCCAATCACTGACGTGAGTAAAACCGAGCCACACGATGAGCAGCCAACCCCCAAGATACCAACAATCACCCCCAATAAACTCATACCGGTGGAGCGTCGCAGTCGAGCTGATTTTTTTACATAGTAAAATAATAAGCTGATATTTATCCCAGTCATGATGATAATAATAATTGTCAGCACCAAGCTGGCCAGACTAAAGTGAGAAAAAACCTGCAATAGGGTTTGGGACGTCAAGCCAATCCGCTGAGTAAACGAAAACAAACCGGAAGTCCAAACTAACCGAATGAAATCCTGGCTTTGGAGTAGGCGAATCAAAATCCAAAACAAAACTATAACCACCAGACTAAGAATCCAATAGCTTTTCTTTGAAAAAACTTCTTTGAGACCAAGGAATATTTGCGGTATCATAATTATCTGTTTATTTAATTATATCACGTTCCTAAAACCAGCACAGCTATAACCACAAATATATTATTAGGGCCAATACAAAAATCAGGACAACGCTCAGATAATGCATGACTTTCGAATGTTTACTTTTCAATTGCTTTAATTTATTCAAAACTAAAGGATTCAACCCCAAAAGCAAAATAATCACCAACGGCAGAACAAACATGAGATTGTACAGAAGTAAGAACCCCACACCCAACCAATAACTGGTTGAAATCGACAAAAGACCAATAATACCAACATAAATACCGCCAGAACATGGGAACGTACATAAACCAACCAGGAAACCACCAATGAAAGCGGCAGGATATGTCCCCTGAATTAAATACTCCTTAATTTTACTTTTACTGATTCGAGGAATTTTGTAGCCGAGTTTAAATGACGGCAACAACAAATTTAGCAAATTTATCGAACCAACCAAAACCAACAAAGCCACTGAAACCTTGGCCGCAAAATGATGTGAGGGAATGACATTAATCGCTTTGATCAAACCAAAACCAATCAATAAATAAGCCAGGAAGATCCCAATGATATAGACCCCACCGGTCAATAAAATATTCTTTTTGGTTCGTTTCAAGGCGGCCAGGACCGCGATAAAAAAGAATAAAACCCCAAACGCACATGGATTCAGTCCATCCACAAAGCCAGCCCCCAAAACCAGCGGTAGCGTCAACCCTTTGGTGACAACTTCCATTTGGTTATCCTGATTTACCTCGAACCAATCTTGATAACTGGTCAACCCTTGTTCCAGTGAGTACGACTGCACTTCATAGCCCGGAGAATAAACATAATAATTGGTATTCGAAACCGCTTTGGCATCATCAAAGTCCACCATTTCATCCTGACTAACAATCAAAGGTGCTGGGTAAAGTGACTCATCTCGATTTAATATTTGTTCCATGAGGCTGAGCGGTAAATGCCCACCAACAATGGTCTGACTGGGTTCAAAATACACCATTATATGACTTTGCAGCTCCAATGGAATGGCCAATTTTTCTGCTCGGAAAAACATAACTTCTCTAATGCTAGGATCGTTGATATAATCCTGCCATCTGATTTCATATCCTTGCTCGGTCAGATAAGGCGCTACAAGATCATGCAAGTATTCACTGCAACCATGACATTGTTCATTGAAGTAGATGGTCACCTTTTTTTCTCCATGAGGCGGTACCTGATCACCGACATGAAATTCTTCGGAATGTGCGGAGGCGGACAGCGGAATCAATATACAGGATATCAATATCGCCAACAACTTTTTTTTCATATTATATTTCTATGTTTATGGTTGATAATAAGCCTGGAAGTTGGCGACCGCCTCTGGATTTTCCGGATCATTGCTGCGAAGATATATTGATCGCTTGATCGTCCCAACGGCCGGCTGACCATGAAACAGCGGGTCATAACGAACTGACAATGTCCCCTCTTCACCCGGATGAATAATCATGTCAACTCGTTTCAAGCTGCCGTGATCCATGGCACGATAGCCTGAGAATTCATCACCCACACTAAGCGAGGCTGAGGTACAACCACAGGATGTAGAAATTTTGTAAATAACCAAATCGCTGCCACCAGTATTCTTGACGTTAACTTTGCCCTCCACCACGTCGGTGCCAATACTACCCCAATCATAGCTGGTTGGTGAAATTTCAATTTGCGGTGGGTTGGCATCAGTCGAGATGGCCAAAGAATCCGAACTGTTGCCGGACGCGGAAATCATCACGGCCAGAAGACCGACAAAACTGACGATACCCACAATCCAGATGATAATTTTGCTGGTATTGCTCATATATTTTGTTGCCCGGTCGGGAATTTTCCCGACCGGGATCTGGTTTTATTTTAATAAACTATCCAAAGTGGCACTAACCACGGCAAACGGTTGCGCTCCTGACAACGGGATATTTGTACCTCCGGCCACAATCACAGAATATGGAGTCCCCTGCATCCCGGCGGCGATCGCTTCATCCAATTGTTGTTGCACCTTATCTTTGTACCGACCGGAATTCAAACAATCGGTGAACTTGGTCTTGTTCAAACCAACAGCATCGGCAATATCATATAGTTGGCTCTCAGCTAAGCCATTGTTTGATGGAGTAATTTCAAACAGTTTGTCGAGAAAGGCCCAAAAACCATCATTACCACCCAGCTCAGCAGCACACTCAGTCGCCTCGGCCTCTTTTCTGGCTTTGCTATGCAGTGAATCTAAAGGCGCGTGTTTGTATACCCAGCGAACCTGATCCGGATATTTGGCCATCACTTGATTCATAGTGTCATGAAATCGTTTGCAAAATGGGCATTCAGGGTCAGAAAATTCAACTATGGTAATTGGAGCCTTGTCTGCTCCGCGAATATGATCATCGGCGGAAATGGCAGCCAACCTAATATCTCCGGCCGGAGCGGCAGATGGCTGAGGCGCCTGATTTCGAACGCTCGGTTGATTGTTTTGCTTTACCTGATCGTCAGAAGCAACGGTCTTCCCGGACAAAACAATACTCAAGAGAATCAAGAATCCAACAAAAAACATCAGACCAAAACTGCCACCAAGCCCAAGAAGAAACATTTTTTTATTTTCTGGAATATTTTTCATATTATTGATAATTATTTTTGAATAACAAAAAATTTTGCTATAACACAAAATTTACATCAAAAATCTCTTAATTATATAAAAGCGGCTGAGTCAACCCTTTTGATAATAATAATTTATTGAAATTGAAAAGCACCTCTGACCCCACACAGCGCCACAAATGAATCATATAGCTATTCCCCCGAACAACCGCACCAGACAAGACTGGAATCACACTTAACAAAAAAATAAAAACCAGTCCAACGATACTGCCAAAATTATTCAAATCATTGGACGGCATAATAATACTATAATGATTGAGCGACCCGGCTCCATCGCTGCCACAACAACTCATACCCGGCATATCCGCACCCATAGAATGGTTGATCGGCTGGAAACCAAAAGTACAACCGATGACACTGGCCACGACAATCATTAATATAACACTTATTTTTATAATATTTTGTCCCATAAAATAATTATAACAGAATTTTTGCATTGAAACAAAATCTAATACTGATATATCCAATAAATTAGTTTCAGAACACCAGAAACAACAAAAAAAACGTTCATGTTAATATAATACACGACAAAGCCCGGCATTAACAGCTCCAGCAACAACAAAAACAAACCAAAAACTAAAACATGGTTGTTGATAAAATTGATTGTTTCAATTGTTTTGTCGCTCATATTATTTAAGTAAATCAAACTTTATACGATCGATTTCAATTACACCTTTATGACTATCGATACCCGGTGCGGCGATAATGAATTTGATATTATTCTTGAAATATTCAGCATTAGCCAAATCAAATATAAGTTCGTACTCAATAAACTGATCACCTGTTTCGGGTAAATCTTCAAAGAAGAAAGCCCATTTGTTCAGGTTTAACTTTAAACCCAGCTGGCTTTTTAGATCAGCAGTTTTCTTGTATCTGATCGTCACTTTGGCCTGCTTGAAGTGTCGAGGAGAATAAATCGAAAAATATACCGGTTCATATTTGACCAAAACCGAACTTTCTGACTGTTCAACTCGACCCTCAGGATAAGGACCGCGAACAAACTGGTTGCTCTTCACAAAATCAACCTCATAAGTTACACTATTAGCAAGAACCAGCTTTTGACTGAACAAAACAGCTAAAACTAAAACAAAAACTAACAAGATTACTTTTTGTACCTGATTCTTGAAATCCGATGATAATTTATGAATTTTCATATTGAGCCAAAGGGGGGCTTATTTATTCGTTTGAGCGCTATCTTCTTAATGGTAGCAAATTTTTTATTTTTTCAAAATCCCCTACTGGGAATTCTATCAGCCGGTCTAATCTTCTCTTATTATGGCTTTTGTATCAAAAAAAGCAACTGGCTGTCATCTTTGGGCTCAAACTCCACTCTGACCAACGCGGTTTTTTTATTTTTGACTATAACGTCCATCATTTGGGTGTTTTTTTATTTAGCCTCAACTCCGGCGTGGTTGATATTTGGCGTGACAATAGTGTTACTACTCTTATTTGAATCTGTTTTACATATAAACAACATTGACACTTCATGGCAAATGCCAACAATCAGCCGACCACCGATTCAGTGGTTTCACCTGTCATTTTTAATTTTGACTGGGAGTATTTTCTTTATCCTGTTTCACAATTCAACCACTGACGCTGTGGCCAGCCCGTGGCTCAGTCTGCCAACAACTTTTTTTACTTTGTTTGGATTATTGGTCGTTAATTTATTAATTGTCTTGAAGCGTTCCACGGACAAAGCCAATCTTTTCTTTCTAATGCTCTTTAGCTTCACATTCGTCGGGGTGGTGGCAATTTTCTACCGATTGGGATTTGGTTATGATCCAATGTTGCATGAAGCTGGTATGGAAAATATTTTGACTACAGCGACTTTGCTGCCAAAACCTTTTTATTATATTGGGATGTATTTGGGCTTCATTATTTTGAACCTCATGACCTCGATCCCAATCGCGGTAATCAATCAATTTTTCGTTCCGGTCGCATTCGCGATTGTTATTCCCCGATTATTGTTTACCACTTTTATAAAAAATAAAACCCGAACCTTTTCGGCCTGGCTGGTGGCGTTGGCAATTTTTATTGTACCAAGCGGATATTTTATCATGACTACACCCCAGAATATCACCAATCTGTTGGCTTTGGTGGTGATTTTTTTGACTTTCAAACCCGAGTTAAAGCGGTGGCAGCTGGCCGTAGCTCTGTTCACCTGCCTAATTCATCCGTTGTATGGAATTCCATTGGTACTTTTCGCGCTGTACAATTTTTTTGACCAGAAAATTCTCCGCCAGGTTTTGCTGGCAATGTCAACTATAATCTTCCCGATTTTATTCATCTTAAATGCCGGGCTACAAGGCCACAAAATCAGCTTTAAATTTGACCTGAACTGGTTAGCTTCAAGCGGCTGGGTCTTTGTTCAAACTCAAAACAGAATAATCCTGGATCTGATTCATATTTATGGGCTTAATGCCACAAAACTGTTTTTATTACTGTCAATGCTGGCGGTAGTATATTTATACCGAAATAATCTCTTGCGACCATTCCATAAATTTCTGATTTTTGGTATAATAATGATTGCGAACTTTACAATCATGAAAACTTTTATTGAGTTGAACTTTGTGACCCAAAGCAATGGAGCTGATTTCACTGAGCGAATTTTCGATTTGGGCACATATTTTTTCTGGCCGACAATAATGTCTGCTGGTTATGTTTTTGGCGTCAAACTGTTTAATCAGAAACAAGCCCGCTTCGACAAATGTTTGCTGTTGTTATTAATGGTAACATTAATCTCAGCTTCGTTTTATTTTACGTACCCGCTGGATAATGATTATATCAATAGTAAATTGTACAATGTCACCAAAGCTGATTTCGAGTCGGTGCGGTTCATTGACCAAAATGCCACCAGTGACTATATTGTTTTGGCTAATCAAATGGTGGCGGCCGCCTCAATCGCTGAGTTGGGGTTCAAGCAGTATTATGGTGATCAATTTTATTATTCAATCCCAAACGGATCTGAAGATAATATTTATCAATACTTTGAATCAATGGTTTTTGACCATCCAACTAGAGCTCAGGCTATAGCGGCCATGAACCAAACCGACGTGGATCAAGTATATTTTGTCATCAATGACTACTGGACCAGCTTTACCAAAATTGTCGCTGAAGCAAAAGACTCAGCAGATAAATGGTTTATGGTTGATGGCGGTAAAAGTTATATTTTTTATTATCACAAATAAAAAAGAGCAGTTGTTACTACTCGATTTTCTAACACACAAAAGTGATACTATGTTCAACCACCTGCACTGTCCCGCCGAGACAAACAGACTCAAAGCGTTCAGTCACTACACGCCTACCATTCAAAGCTTTTTGCGCCAGTAATGCCGCACTAATCTGTTTCAGCTCGAAGTGCATTCCTTGATATTGACATCCGACACCCTGACAATGCGGACATGTGATGGAAAACTGACGCAAAGTTCGTTTGACCAGACCAATACTGTCACAGGTGTAACACTTGGAAATCCGGTGCCTCAGATGGTGAGCCGGACAGGCAACGTGAATGTGATCAACTTTGAGCTTCTCCCAATAGCTAGTAAATGACGTCAAAGCGATTTTGGCCAATTGCCGCAGTATAGACATTCCCTCCCCCTTTTTTTGTTTGAGTCTATCAAGAAATATACAATAATCGAACTTCTTTGTCAACAGACTGTACAGTTAACCTTCAAGGGTTACACTTTTAAAAACTAGAATTACAAAGAAAAGTAAATTATACTTTCGTCACAAGCTGTAAATATTGGGTTACCCTTAAGGGTTACACTAGTATAATTTAAGCATAAATAGTCTTGAGTAAATCATATCCCTCATCAGCATAAATTGCCAAAATTTGGCTTTTAAATGCCTCTTACAGGTGAAGATTAAACTTAGCAGATAATTGCCAGAACTGCTAAGAGTGTTACCTTAAAAGGTTAACTATACACAGACACCCCACAACGGAGGGAAAATGAACAAAGTAAGGCTCAGAAAACCATATGACATGCATGTACACTTGCGTGATGGAGAGATGTTCAAAAAAGTACATCGATTCACCACTGACAAGTGTGCCGGCGGAGTCGTCATGGGGAACCTGACACCACCACTGGTGACGGCCGGTGATGTCAGATGTTACCGCCACATGATCAATCGATCCGCCCCAGAATTCAATGCCATTGTCGCGCCCATGCTGACAAAATCAACCACTCTTGATGTGGTCAAAGAATTGATGGCTGATGGGACCATTGTACTCAAGTGGATTCCGGGAAATACATCAACCAATTCGTCAACTGGAGTGCCCCTGACTGAATGGGAAATGTATTCTGAGATATTTGATTTCCTGCAGACTAATAAAATTGTCTTGTCCTGGCACTTGGAATTGACTCATTCAACTGCAGACAATAAAGTATTGGATGAAGTTGAACGCGAAGCAGCGGCCATTCCATTTTTACTGGCCCTCCACAAGGCTTTTCCGCGACTGAAGATTGTGGTCGAACACGCTTCTACGGCCAAGATGATTCAAACTGTTGAGACTCTCCCTGATCATGTGGCCGCTACCTTGACCCCTCACCACGCCATCCTAACGACGGCAGATGTTCTCTCTGATAAAAAGCAAGTCAAACTGCCATTCAATTATTGCAAGCCAATCGCCAAAAGCGAATCAGATCGCCAGGCGGTGGTTCAAGCAATGATGAGCGGGAACCCCAAGTTTTTCTTTGGATCTGACAGCGCGCCGCATCCGGCCAGTAGAAAAGTGGGAGAAAATGTGGCCGCGGGAATTTTTTCCGCTCCATTTGCTCTCGAATTGATCTTTCAACTGTTTTTCCGTGACGGATATCACCTATTTTTTCAAGCGTTTGCTTCAGAATTCGGCCCCCGGTTCTATGGAATTAAACCGTCGGAAGAATTCATTGAACTTTACGTTCCAAATACGATATTCCCGGTAATAATGATTTAATCACATCAACGATGTGGTTTTTTGATATCAAAAAAAGACTTTATAAGTCTTTTAGGTCAGCTCGTTGTCTGACACTTTTATTCCAAAGAACAATAGTAATCCATGTCAGTCCAATTCCAATCAATACCGTGATAACCATACACCAACCGATTGACAGCGAAATGTTGAATATCTGTTCAATATAATGGCCAATAAATGAGCCACTGACAATCTCCTGCTGGGCCAGTTGTCTGAAATAATTTTCCAAATTTACCAGCACACAGCCATATCCGGTGATAAATCCGCCAATGGCGATCAGAGAAATGGGAACAATTACGATATCAAGCCACTTGGGCAATTTTTTGATAAAACTCGATCCTATCAAAAAAACAATAATTACGCCATGAAGAATGGCCACAAATCTCACAGTAAACCATATACTGCCGGACTGAGTTCCATTGTGCCTCCTGTTTTATTAATAAAAAAAATTATCACATTAAAAAAGTTTGGTCAATAAAAAAACACCTGCTATTACAGGTATTTTACTGACTAAAAGACCAAATGACGCGAGAAGCCCGTCAGATCAACCTCGTTAGGAAGAACTGTCACCGCTTCACCGCTACTATCACCATAGGCTGTGACCCCGTCATTCGGAGCATTACCGTTTGGGTTGACCGAATCATTGTCAGCTCGGAAAAACATGCTAAAGACCGCTTGGGGCGTGTAAAGATCAAAGACATCATAATAACTGCAACTGACAGCAATCTCAACACTGCCACCGGCTGGAACCACTACCGCCTCAAAGTGGAACCGAGCAAAACAATAGGAGATTGTGTAAAGGAAATTTTCATCATAGTCGAGAAGATTACCGGTACTCTTGACTGTGGCTCGACATTCTCTCAGATTGAAAGCGGTTCGCTCTGTGCCCAGAACACTGTTTTCAAAACCGGTGACCGCAATGTCTTCTACATCGTCAGCCGTAAACTTCCAGCATGCCAGTTCGATGTTGCTCCAGGTGGCAGAATCATGCTCCGGCACTTCATCACAGACACTGACGGTCAGGGTGCCAACTGGAACTGTCGGAACATCAGAGTCAACCACATCGCCAACCGGTTCGGTTGGACCCGGCAGACAAGACGAACCGGTGTTGGCCATAACCCCCAGCATCAAAATCAGTGAACCAAATACCAGAGCTAGCTTCTTCATTCTTCACTCCCCGCAGCCCGGAATTGGGCATGAGATCAAAGAATAGCAGATAAATCATCGCTTGTCAACACCGCAAAAAAACAACTATGCAAAGGCATAGTTTTTTTGATTCTTATTTTCTTGGTAGATAATCGTACTGTTCAGTCAGCTCAGAGGTGGCGATCTTTTCTTGCAGCGTCAATAACTTTTGCTCCCGTTCATAGATCGGAATTGCCTCGGAGCCTGTCTTTGTATCTTCTGACCAGGTTTGGATTTGCAGATCAAGCATGTACAACTCATCCAGACAGACAAAATTCTTGTCATAGGAGCTGACAAAACTGTTGAGATCAATAACCGCTGGTAATACCCGGCGTTTTTTTATTTGACTGAAAATTCAATAAACCAAACAAAAAACCGGCATATTTATACCGGAATTACTTGCTAGCGGTCTTGCTGCGACGCTTCGACTTGACGGCCGGTTCGCGCATGACAATGTACATATAATAGCTGACCTTTACCTGATCCATTTCGTTAGGATCTCTTTGAGGAAAATAAGTATCAAAGGACCAGGTCCGGCCACAATCTTCCGCCTTCACATGGGCATAAGAACGCGGAGAACTATCAGTCCAGTCGAGAGACCCATGATCAGCCAGAGCCAAGAAATTTGTGTGCTTACGGACCACTTTGAATGTCGGGCACTGACTCAGCAGACCGACCAGATCCCAGGACTGAGCCGGGTAGAATCCCAGCTTCCTGATGTAGTGCCGAATGACGCCAATACTGCACTCCTCATGAAGCTTGGCAATCCGAAGCCGGACGGGCTCGCGCTTGGAAACCTTGTTCGCGAGAAACAGCCGAGACTCATACCTTTGGCCGCGATTCCAGACAAAACCAAACTTCCGGATCCAGAACTTGAAATCTTCATCCACCATCATGGCCGGAATATCATAACCCGTCGGACTGACGATCATGGGGACCTTCTCAAAATCAAAGACTTCGCCTTCGTTCTGGATAATCTCCTGAACTCGAGCGAGCACCACCTTTGGGTCCAGTGTGCCTTCTCTGACCCGTCGGAACAGGTCATTCTGCTTGCGCGCCAATTGGCCCAGCACGTCGTCCGCGACAACCCTTTTGGCCGTCATGACAACCTCCTAGCTAGAGTGAAACCTCAGCAAATCGACTTGATCTGCTGAATAAATATTTTTATCATAAATATCTACTCTTGTCAATCTTGTTTTAATATTTCGACGACAATTATTCTCCGAGAGCAATCTTTAATTACTGCTTCGAGTGCATTTGACTTGAATTTATTTTATAAACAGTAAAGCCAGTTGAATATCTTCAAAACTTATTTCTTCGTTCAGCTCGTTATAGATAGCGCGCAGTTTGATTTTGCCATTGGCCAACATGTCGTATGCTTTTTTTCTGCTCTTTACCTTTCTGACCGCTTTTTCCACTTGTTTGATGATCTTTGATTCAGGTTTGATATGGGAAAATTCAAATTCCGATTCCTGGTCGGCAATTTTATTAATATGGCCGTATATTGTGCGCAGACTTAATTTGCGTTTGGCGGCAATTTCTTCCAAGGATTTTTTTTGCGCTAATAATTTTTTGGTTAGCTTTAGAGTGTCGCCCTTTTTAACTTTTGGTTTGATTTTAATTGGCCGTTTAATTTCCCCGGCTTGCAATCGCCCATTACTCTTTAGAATAAAGGTTTCAAACATTTCTTGTTTTTCTGATTTTGATAGTTTATCAAATTGGAGAGCGGTTATATCTGATGATCTTTTTATGCTATTGTCTTGCTGCAAGATCAAATTATCAACCTGCAGTGCAATTTGGTTGAAGCCCAAAAGTTTTAGCCCACTGATCGACTTTATTCGACTTAGCGCCACATAACCTTGACCAACTTCAAAGGTTTTGGACAAGTCAACTTGGGCGCTATCGAGAGTCATGCCCTGGGATTTGTGCACGGTCAAAGCCCAAGCCAATTTGAGCGGGACTTGATGGATGGTGGCCACGATTTCATTTTTTTTATTCTCCACTTCCCACTGGACCGGTTCGGCTACAATCTCCTGGTCATCAAAAGTTTTGACAATAGGACAACCGCTAAATTCATTGAAGCCAATTACTTCGCCCAGAGTGCCGTTGATGTAGCCTTGGTCTGGATTATTTTTGATAAAAATAACAATCGCTTCTTTTTTTAATTTTAATTCCGGCACGGCAAAGCAGGTGTTAAAAATTCGATCGACTTCTTTTTGGGGCCCCTTATTCTTGGAATGAAAAACATGAGATTTGTGATCCAATCTATTCAACTCTTGATTGTTTATGTGATCAACATCAATATTATGAGTGAATAAGCGAGTGGTTTTTTCATCCAAACTGACATCTGTTCGGCAGATATTATTGAGAACCTCCACTGTTTCTTCTGTCACCGAGTTGGTTCTGATTTGATCAAGAATATTTATCAAGACATCATCATTTTGGCGATATTTTTTTTCCAAGTAACAAGTTTTCAGCTTTAGCTCCTGCCATGATTGAGTTTGAAACGCGTAGCGAATACCCTGGTTTATTTTACTAATGGGAGGCAACTGGAAAAAATCACCGGAGGCGACAACTTGAATCCCGCCAAACGGCTGGTCGTTGTTTTTGAAAATTCGTAGAATTTGGTCCATGGTTTGAAACAAAGCTGGCGACACCATTGAGATTTCATCGATGATCAATATTTTTAGTTCACGAAATCGATCATAGAGATATTCGCGCTGACTGAGTTCATCCAATTCAAAGTCATTGAGAATTTCCTTGATTCCAACACCAAAAAATGAATGAATGGTCACGCCGCCAATATGAGAAGCTGCTATACCGGTCGGAGCGACGATGGAAGGATTGATCGCGTGTTCTCGCAGATAGCGAACATAATCATTAATTAAAAAAGTCTTACCGGTGCCAGCCGATCCGGTAATAAAGACATTACGTCCAGTTTTTAGAATGTCAAAAGCTATTACTTGATCCATATTAATTTATAAAGACATTATAGCATAGAACCTAGACAATAAATACTCTGAACAAGTGATCAGAGCTTTTACATTTTCACTCTTGGAGATTTTTATATATTTGAAACTAATACTTTTCTTTGGCTCAACACCGTAAACAACGTTAGAACCATTATCCTCAACAGCAAAGATTATATTTACATCCTAGGCTTGAGGGAATATGCGACCGTGTAATTTTTACCCTTCGACTCCGCTCAGGGTATTCTACCCCACCCCGCGTTACACTATTGTTTTAAACAAGCAGATTAAAAATATAGCCAATCAAAATAATTCCAATAGTCACAACTCCAAAAAAAGTGACGAGCAACTGCCATTTAAGAACCTTTTTCAAAATTAAAGCTTCGGGTAATGACAACCCCACAACCGCCATCATAAAGGCAAGCGCTGTTCCAAGTGGCACACCTTTTGCGACCAGAGACTGAATAATGGGAATGACCCCGCTGGCATTTGCGTACATTGGGACGGCTAGAACAGTGGCCAGAGGGACACCCCAAATCCCCGCGCTTTCCAAATATATCTCAAAAAAACCTTCAGGAACATAGCCATGAATAAACGCTCCCACTCCAACACCAATAATGATATAGGGAACAATTTTTTTAATAATCCCAAAAGCTTCTTTAGATATTAGAGGAAAAACTTTTATAAGCGCTTCTTTTTTCTCTTTAGAATTGTCTTGTTTTTGAGCATGCACCTTCCACACAAAGTCCTCTACATAATTTTCCATTTTTAATTTTCCCAAAATAAATCCGCCCATCATTCCAATCAAAATCCCTGCGGCAACATAAAGGAGTGTCACTGGCCACCCGAAAATACCAAGAAATAACGCAATTGCCACTTCATTAATTAATGGAGAAGTGATCATAAACGCAAATGTCACTCCTAGCGGGATACGAGTCTCCAAAAAACCAATAAAAAGCGGAATTGATGAACAAGAGCAAAAAGGCGTAATCGCTCCAAAGACAGTTGCAAAAAAATAATCCAGTCCGTAAAGTTTTCTTTTGGTCAAAAAATCTCGAAGTTTTTCAATTGGCAAATAATAACGAAGAGCACTCATGAAGTGAGTAATAACCAGCATAAGAGCAAATATTTTGAGAGTATCATAAAAGAAAAATTGTACACTGCTTCCCAAATGCGAGCCTTGTCCAATGCCAAAGACGGAAAAAGTAAGCCAATTTGCCAAAGCCTCAAGTGGGTAAAAAATATCAAAATTTTCAATGCCGAAAGTATATTTGAGATAATAAACTCCGACACCGATGAATAGAAAGGCAACGATATAACGCAACCATTTTTCAATTTTACGGGTTAAGTGATAGGCCTTGCTCATTTTTTGCAAACTTAAAACCATCAGAACCGCAAAAACAGCCACGGGCAAACCCGTACCAATAGCGAAAAACGGGGTAAGAAAAAGCCCCTCCGCCGATTTCAAAACAAGCGGCATCAAAATGCCGAAAAAAAGCACTCCGCTGTACGGACAAAATGCCAAAGCGAAAATCATTCCCAGCCCCAGAGAGCCAAAGTACCCTTTACCCGAAAGCCAGAGTTTAAATTTTTCCCATTTTTCGCTTTTCAGATGAAAATCAAATTTAAAAATTCCCAGCATAAAAAGTCCCATGACGATCAAAACGGGTGCGAGCAATTTTTCACCCCAGCTCTGAAAGACGCCCGAAACCGTAAATGTGGAAAAACCGAACCAGATCAGGCTCGCTACCAAAGTATATGAAATCGCTCGTCCGATAATGTAAAACAGTGTATTCAGCAGAGTATTTTTGGCGGTTTTGATATCCTTGGACAGAAAACCAACCGCGGCGATGTTGGTCGCCAAAGGACAGGGACTGATAGAAGTTAAAATACCCAAAAAAAAGGCCGTCAATATCGGAATGTTGTAACCGCCTATCAATGAATTTATCAAGTTTTCCATAGTTTAATAATTTAAATTTGTCGGCTCGGTATGCGCGTATAAAAAGGCACTTCTGTATTTGCGAATTTCATTTCCCTGCTCGTCGATCGGTACGATGAGTTGAGTGGGGTTAGCAATTAATTTAATAAGGTATCGATTCTGCCTTTAAAATATGCTTTAAACTTTTGCTCGTCTCCGACCAATCGCCAAACGGTAGTATCTTCTTCGATATTGTCTTTACCATCCCGTACGGCGTTGATGAACAAAGAGCTTCCTCGGGCTTGGTATTTGACGACCATAGCTTGATTTTCGGGCAACTCTCCATTAATCGATTGAAAAGTAATTTTCCCGTCAGCTAGTTCTTTTGGAAAATATTCCTCTAACGTTTCTTTGGTGTATTGCTCAATAGTCTGGCAGGAATAACAACGATGGGTTCCATGGAAATCGACAATATCGATTTTATCCGCCTTAGCGAGCGTTGAAACCGATGATGCGTTCGCCTGTAAAGATGGCGCGGTGTTCTGCTGTGTTTGATTCCCGCAACCCGTCAAAACGAGCGAAAACATCAAGAGCGCGAAAATCATAAAAGTTTTTCTCATAGTTGTTTTTGAATTAACAATTTCCTCCGCAGGAACATCCGCCTGAGGATTTATTATTTTCGGAAGCGCAACCTTCCTTGATCATTTTTTCGATTTCATCGTTTGACGGCACTTTTCCCGCGGCCATGACCTTGCCGTCGATGGCGAACACGGGACTTCCCATGGCACCAAGCTTGACGATTTCGGCGATGTCGGTGGAATATTCCACTTCCGTGTTCATGCCGAGTTTGGCGACGACTTCCTGCACGTTTTTGTGAAGGGTTTTACAGGTGGGGCAACCAGAACCCAAAACTTGAATTTTCATAGATTGGAAATTAAAAAGTTATTTAAAAGTTTGGCATATTTTTTGATGGCATCCTTATCGGACGAATAAATGATTTTTCTGCCCTCCTTGTCATCCTGTCTTGAATCGATCAATCCGAAATCTTTAAGCACTTTCAGATGGTGCGAAGTAAGGTTTTGAGGTATACCAAGCGTTTTCCAGATGTCGCAGACGCATCGTTCGTTTTCGCGCAAAAAACAAAGTATTTTGAGACGGTTCGGTTCGTTGATGATCTTTATGAATTCGACAACTTTCTCCAAGTCCGCTTTCGATCTTGAGCCGTTTTTGCAACACAGTGCGTTTTTCATAAATCAAAATTAATTATATCAATTCATATTGATATAATATCAAACAAAAAATGAGCTGTCAAAAAAACGTTAATCTGTATCAAAGTTAAGGCAGATTAACGATTTTATTTTGAAGAAAGTGGTTGTTTCCGTTTTGGGACTAACCACTCTTTTGATATGAAAAAGGGAAAAGCAATATGCAAATTTTCACATACCTCTTATGGCAAATGAAGGGGGGCGGTTGTTGCATATTTTGCACATACCAATTACTCTTCCAACCCATCATCAACTATACGTACCAAAGACTCTTCCCAGCCAAAACAAGTCTCTTGACCGCAGAGCTTTTCAAACGCTTTTATGCAATTTTGATCAAGTTTGGCGTAATTTTGAAGCATTAAGACCAATTCTTGCATAAATCCACCGACCGTGCCGTTGGAATCATCCACTCCGCCCGTACATAATTTTTTATCAAGTCTTAAAAGAAGATCAACCAACAATTTGGCAGTTTGTTCGCTTATGGGCAGATCGGAAACAATTTTTGCCAAACGAGCGCAACCTTCATCAAGTGAGTTTTGATAAGAAAACCAAAGTCGAGACGGGCCGTTATAAGGTTTTATGTATCTCATGGCCGAAGTAATGGCTTTTTTTATTTCAGCCAATTTCTCTTCGCTCAATTCGCCCGGCTTTTCACTGCAGACGGGACCGGCAACCTGCGTTTTATCTTCATCACTCAATTTCTTCCCACCCATTACCAAATGAATGGATAAAGCAACAATGTGCTTGCAAAGAGTATCTCTTTGCCCCAGATAACAATTGCAATATCCCAAACCGAAACGGTGTGCTTCAATGGAAACATGGTATGGGTGAGTACCGAGAACCACAGCCGAATATGAGCCGATACCGTCTTTTACTTGGGTAACTTTTCCGGATTCATACAAACCGACCGCCTTTTCATAAGTCGGTTGATCTGTGGCGTATTTGATTTTATCCAAATCAAATGATAGAGACATAAATTATTTTTTCATTGCTTGTTCTCGCTTTTTGAATAAAAGTTTTTCAATGGCATATCTTAAAGCTGTCCTTGGCATATTAGCTTTGTGCTTCATCACATATTTGAAAACTTTATCAGGATATAAATTACTAATCTCTTTTAGCATCCATCCATAACCTTTTTGAACTAAATCGTCGTGGTCTTGTAATAAAATATCAGAAATATCAAAAGCCTCATTGATGTATTTGTTATTTCTGTTTGGATAAATGTAAATTACAGCTGAAGCCCGACGTAACCAGCGATTCTTTGTAAGTCCAGGCACGCAGAATTTCAAACTCCCAAGCCAATATCTCTGGCTCATCCCCTTCACCGACATCAGTACCGTGTACACGGACAATCGCCAATGTCTCCTCGCCTGACTCCTGCCAACGAACCTTGCCGGCATCTCCCAAAGCCAGGAACTGAAATTCCTTTGATGGATAGATTGGGAAGATTCGACACTGAGTAATGAACGAAAGGAGTTCCCAGGATGATGCTACTGTATAGCCAAGCTTGCTGACTTCTTTCTTGATATCACCAACGGTCATATCGTGCTTCAATTCTACCACTTTGAACTTTTGCGGAATCCTATTTTTTGTCTCCTTGCCAGCCAATGCAAAGCTGTAGTGCTTCCGACCAAATCGATCCCAGAAAACAAATCCCAGACTGTCCAAAACACTGACAAAATCAGTTCCTTCAAGGACCATGATCTCTTCTTCATTCCCGCGAACATGGAAAGGCTCAAGATCTACTCCAGACACACTACCACTTTGCCCTCGAGGCTTGATATCTCTGTCACCCGGGATCAAAGTCTGAAGACCGTCGAGCACTCGAACAACATCTAGAGCACCTTCTTTGACTCGACGATAGAGCTCCCACTGTCTAGTAGCAACCTTCCCGAGCACGTCGTCCGCGACAGACCTTTTATCCGTCATGACAACCTCCCTGCAAGTGTGAAATCCTGGCAAGCCGATCTGACTTGCCAGATATTTAAGTTTAGTGTTTTTTTGGTGTGTTTGTCAATTAACCTCAAAACTAAAAACCGGCAGACTTACATCGACAATCTATATGAAAATATATTTAAAGCTAGCTCATCACGACCGACTCTCTTTCAAACCTCGTCCTAGCAGTTTGTTGTCAGATAACCAAAGAATATAACAGTTTTATTGCAAAGAATATCAGACCCAAAGATGTTAATATATGAAAAACAGTAATCAATTTTTGATTATTCGTTTTATTGATGACCAAACCGATGATAGCCACCAACAAGAAACATACAAACGCGCCAACAAATAATGACGCCGAAGCCATTCCGATCAAGATCCAAGATAAAGTCGTCGTAGATAAGGTCGCAGCTATGCCAATAAAGTAAAATATTGTCGGTGGATGCAGTGCGACTAGCATCGCACCGGTCAAAAATGTGCGTTTACTGATTACGGTGTCGTCTTTCTTTATTTTACTAATACTATTAAACAGCCCAACAAACCCCAACCACAACATATACCCAACACCCAAAATACCGATCATCGCTTTGAGCCATGGAATATTGACAATCAGTTGGACCACGCCGACGAATGACAAAAACATCAGTAAACTATCGGTAAAAGCCGCACCGACTGAAAATCGAAGGCCATCTTTCCAGTGGCCGGTGAGTGCCGTTTGTAAAACTGTGGTTTGTACGGCTCCAGGTAGAGCGGCGGCGGTAAAACCGATGACCAATGTGTTGAATAATAGCATGTTGGTGTAGATTAGATGGTTCTTGCCTTGTTGGCCAAAACCGGTTTTATTCTCGTTATTCCGTAGACAATCAATAGACTACCGACAATAAGGTTAGCTGATTTTATCAATGTTAATGGCACGATTTCTTTTATGGCTGATAATATCACTATCGCCGTACCCATAAATATAAACGTGGCCAGTCCAGCTGATAAACCAAAGATCAATAGTTCATGTTTTTTGAAATTATGCTCGATAGCTTTGGCTGAGAATACACCCGTATAGACCACTATCGTTAAGGGGCTTGCGATCGTCAGAAGCAACGTAGAGGTGAAGCTAAAAAGTATACTGGTTGAGGTTATCGCTTCATCTACTGGTACACCGCTGTTTATCACTTTGTAAATCAGTAACCCACCAAAAACAATTAAAATTATCGAACTGATGATGCCAAGTATTGTTTCAGACTTTTTTTGTTTGAGCAATGCTCCAATACCGAGTATTGATAGTGTAATATAGAAACAATCAACCAACGTAACTGCTAACACTGCAGCTAACCCATCAAGAAATGACCGTTGCGTGACTAAATTTATTATATAAAAAAAGATTGGCCCGACCGCGAGCTGGAGAAATAATCCGGTTAATAGTCCTTTGATAATAATTTTCATACTGTTTATTGAAAGATAATTTGGCTCCCTCCGCCTACGCTTCAGATTGTATTGAAGCTTCGTCGGCCACAGCGGCCTTGATCTGGCCCTGGCCGATTTTATATTTGAAACACTAAATTTTAATTTGGCTCCCCGGCCAGGATTCGAACCTGGAATTCCGCGTTAACAGCGCGGTGTTATACCGATTTTACTACCAGGGAATAATGCTTATACCCTGAACCAAGTTCAGGGTGACAAGTAAGTTGCGTGCGAAAGAAGCGATAAAAAAGAGCCAGCGTAACACGCTGACTCTCTTTTTTATATGAAATAAAATTAGGAGACCAGCGCCGACTGACTATTGTTATTATTATTTCGGTTGTTCTGAATGTATTTCATACAAATGTATTATAGCACAATTTAATTATATGTCAAATTAATTAAGAACTAAGCTAATTTACCACTTGACCGAAATGATAACAAAGCCTCAATTAACACCCGTTTGAACAAAAAAACTGCCAGATTTAGCAGTTAGGACTTATCCATCCAAGGAACGATATTCAAAGATTCCAGCGCGAGTTTTTCACCCAGACGGGTATTTTGTGCTCGAAAAACAGCCACTCCAGCATTGGCCAGACTACCCTGACCATGATAGTGCTGCATCAGCCAGGCGACCGATTTGTTTTCCAAGACCTTGCGAAAAAGCAAAAACCAATTGCCGTGACCAATCAGCAAGATATTTTTGCCAGCATAATGATCACGCACAAACTGTAAAAATGCATGGACCCGGAGTTCAGCATCAAACCAACTTTCGCCGCCAATTGGCTGATAATAATACAGACCGCAGCGCTGCTTGCGCAAGGCTTCACCAGGATAGTATTTCATTACATCCGCAGCTGACATTTGGATCCAGACACCACGATCAATCTCATTGAGACGAACATCTTCACAAAACTGATACTTGAAAGACCAGGCAGTATGCCGAGCACGAACAAAAGAAGAATGAAAACAGCCATCAAACTTTGGGAATCTTTCTTCAATATAAGCAGCTGTTGCCAGCGTCTGACTTTGCCCTGATGCGGTTAATGGCATATCATGAGTAAAAAGTTTATGATTTGCCCTCTCCGTATCGGTCATAACATTACCCAAATACTGACCATGACGGACGAACACGATCTTTTGCGGATTTTTCATTCATAACTCCTGCCGTTTATTGTTTGAGACCGATTCCTTTTTTCAACAAATATAGATTAACAAAAAACATTACCGCCGTAAAGAGAATTAAAATAAAGATGCTAACGGCAATATTTACATCACTAATGCCAAGAAAGCCATAACGAAACCCATTGATCATGTACAAAATCGGATTGAATTTGGATACGGTTTGCCAAAATACGGGCAAAGCATCAATCGAATAGAAAACCCCGCCCAGAAAGGTCAGTGGGGTTAAGATAAAGGTCGGAACAATGGAGACATCATCAAACTTGCGGGCAAATATAGCATTGGTGAAACCGGCTAGGCTGAAAAACAGTGCTGTCAACAAAAATAACAATAAAATCAAAATTATATTATAAAATGGCAAGTCAACAAAGAAAACGGCGGTGATTACAATCAAAAAACCCACAATGAACCCGCGGAGTACGCCGCCGACTGAGTATCCGAGCAAAATAACCCAGTTTGGGGTAGGCGAAACTAAAAGCTCTTCGACCGCTCGCTGAAATTTTTGACCGAAAAAGCTGGATACGACATTTGAATACGAATTATTAATCACGCCCATCATGATGAGGCCCGGAACAATAAAGGCCATATAGCTAAAGCCGTCGATACTTCTAATTTGCGAGCCGATAAATGCGCCAAAGACAATAAAATATAAAACGGTCATAATGACTGACGGGAGTAAGGTCTGAGTCCAGATACGCAAAAAACGACCGATCTCTTTGCGCACAATGGTCATAAACATGTTGGATATCTGACGAACATTATTGGTCATAGATTAATGGGTTAATTTAACAAACAGCTCTTCTAGCCGATTGGACTTGCTATGCATGCTGATCACCTTGATTCCGGCCTGATCCAAAAGCTTGATTGGTTTGTTGATGGTGTCGGCCTTGGCGATTTTGATTTCCAAGGTGGTCGCATCAATTTTTTTTATTTCAAGATCAGATTTTGGTAAATTGCTAATCGGCTCAGCCAAATCAAGAACAAAGGTTTCGGTGTCGAGACGTGATAGAAAACTTTTGATACTGGTATTTTCAATCACTTGACCATGATTAATGATGGCAATGTTGCGACAAAGTTGTTCTGCTTCTTCAAGATAATGAGTCGTCAGAATTATTGTTTTACCCTGTTTATTCAAGTCAGTAATAAACTTCCACATTTCCCGCCGAGTTTCTACATCTACGCCGGCTGTTGGTTCATCCAAAATCAAAACTTCAGGATCATGGACCAAGCCACGGACAATCATGAGCTTGCGTTTCATACCGCCGGACAATGTCCTAGACACAGCGTCCCTCTTGTCCCACAAACCCAACTGCTTGAGCAATTTTTCAGCGCTGGCGAGAGCGTCATGGCGAGACATACCATAATAACCGGCCTGAGCCACCACCACGTCAATCACTTTTTCAAAAATACTGAAATTAAACTCCTGAGGCACCAACCCCAACAAGGATTTGACCTTGATGTTGTCTTTGACCAAATCATGGCCAAGGATTTTGACTTCACCGCCGGATTTATTAACTAGGCTACAAATAATATTAATGGTTGTGGATTTGCCCGCTCCATTCGGACCGAGCAATGCGAAAAAGTCTCCCTTTTCTACTGAAAAACTGATACCTTTCAACGCTTCAGTGCCTGAGGGATAAATTTTTTGTAGCTCTTGTATATCCAAAGCATTCATAATGTTTTTTTATATTGGTAAAGTAAAATTAATTGCTGCAGACTCACCTTCTTCCCACTTAGAAGTGTCTACTGGTACTTTTCGTAATTCGCCAGACTTTTTATATAGTAAATAGTTGTTTTCGCGGGCAAAATCATATATTTCTTTGGTTACCCGGACATCATCAATACAGTATTTTTTGAGTTTTTCAATTTCGCCGTTTTTCCACCATTCTATGGCCATGAGACCATCACCGCTTTTTTGGCTATTCAGCGTACCTTCAGCCAATGAATTGAGTGATGTTCTCTTGCCCAGCACTTTGTGAATTTCTTCCAACAGATCCAGACTCTTGAGATTGGTCAAATCTCCCGGATAATACTTGTTCAAAATCGGAATGTCAAAATAGTTGGAATTAAACCCGATCAGCAAATCTGCCTGTTCGAAGATCGGCCACATCTTGGTCAAATCTTCTTCCAAATAAGCCTCATACTTGTCAGTGGCTGAATCGTAAACACCAACCAAAGACAAATCCAAGCCCAAGACATCGCGTTTGGGGAGATCGGAAAAGGCATTTTTTGTCTCTATATCAAAAATTATTTTACGCATATTCATGTAGATTATTATTTTCTACCAGTATAACAGATATTATAAAAAGCAAAAAGCGGCTATTAGCCGCTTTTTGTATGGCGAAAATTATCGTTCTTGGCGGGGAAAATGCATAAATCCATGCCCGTCTCCACAGTCTGAATGTTCGATCCCAAGTTCATCCATCATTGCCTCCGCACCCTCTTCATCACCTGATTGTCTTAAGTCATGGGCCTCAATCATGCGATCAAAATTTTCGGCGGTAATGTCTTTGGCGAATGGTTTGTCACCGATGGCAGCAATAAAAGCATCATAGTCGCCGGCTTCTATTGCGGCCCTAGCTTCATCATTGCCCCATGGACCCATCTTGCCATTTTTGTCGCCACGCTTGTTCATCATTGGCTTTGGTGGGTTGATTCCCAGCTCTTCAAAGATTGCCTGTGCGCCCTCTTTGTCACCAGACTGAACCAATGCATGAGCCTCAGATAGACGACCAAAATTTTCACTGGTGATGGCTTCAAACATTTTATTATCGCCGACTATTGCTTTCCACGCGTCATAGTCACCGTTTTCCACAGCCTGCATGAGCTCTTCATGCTGACCTTGATCAAACTGTGGCCCTCTTTGTGGTGCCTCCCCATCATGAGCGCTGACAGAAGCAGATACTGCAAGAGTGGTTATAATCAAGGCACTGAGAGCAATCGCCAACATGTAGCGTGAGCTCATTTTTTTTGTTGTTTCTATTTTATCCATAAGCGTATAATTATTATTTAGATGACGCAGGCCTTGCGTTGTCATCTAGTAATACGTGGCTGCATATGATTTCTTTCATTTTTCAATTCTTGACCGAACCAAGGAGCGATAGATTCAGCCTCAAATCGATCTTGATCAATCATTTTACCCATGATTTTGACTCGCATCCCCGGTCTGATGATTTGAATAATTTTATTTTCCGCTCTGATCTCCCACAATGATCTATCTATGGCTCGCAGCTCAAAAAAATCGCCATCTTTGGTTTCTATAATTCCGAGCAGACGACCCTGTTCCGGGTTCATCCAAACACTATATTGATGCAATTGCATTTGTTTGTATCCAGGCAAATGATCAAAGGCTTGTTCCTCCACCATCTCATTGAGGCCGGCGGACATAAAGGCAAAACTCAAAATCAAACTACCGAGAATACCAATAACCACAATCAGATAATGATTGAATTTATACCCTGATTTGGTATGAGTTACATTGACAAAAGCACTATAAATAAAGACGCCTAGCAACACAAGCCAAAAAATCGGGATAAACATAAATAATTTATGCCACCAAGCTACATCGTGCAGCTCATGAATCGGACTCATAATCATAAGGTGATAAATTATTGACACGGCCAAGCCGCCGATTAAAATTGAGACCACAAACAACGTCCAAAAAACAATATTCTTGACTTCAAATTGCCACTTGTCTCGTGGCTTTAGATCTGTTTCTTTAATTTTATCCAACAATTTATCCTTGATCGTCATATTTGTTAAAAATTATAATATCTAAGCACTAAACTCTAAACAATTTCCAATTACTAATTTTCACAGTTTAAAATGTTTGGAATATTATTATTTTGAGCATTTGAATTGTGTAGGATTTAGAAATTTTAATTTAGGATTTACAAAAATTCTGTTTGTCGTAGTATTCAAATAATTTTTTCTTGGCTCGATTTAATTGCGTGGCAATTGTCCCGCTTGGTTTCTTTAGAATGTCGGAAATTTCATCATAAGTTTTTTCTTCAAAATAATACAGAGTCAAAACTTCACGGTATTTGATATCTAATGCCTGCAAAGCCTTGCCCAGTTTTGATTTGTCATATTCCAAGTCCAGCTTTTCATCCTGGTTGGAATCATCAACTAATTTCTTCAGTAGTGAATCATCAAATTCTTCAACGGTAATGGTTCTTTTTTTGTTTTTGCGATAAAAATTGATCACTTCATTGTGAGTAATACGATAAATCCAGGAAGAAAATTTTAATTTCTCATCATAACCATTAATATTTTGATAAACTTTGAGAAATACGTCTTGCAGAATATCCTCAATATCTTCTTGGCTGAAGTTTGATAACCGGCGAATATAACGAGTTAATTTGGCTTCATATCGATCAACCAAACACAACAAAAAACCAGAATTTTTTATAATAAGGGCTTTCAACTCTTGATCTGTGTGTTTTTCACAATCTGATGTGTGCACCATAGGGTTACATTAATAATACGCAGAAATAGCCAGTTTCTTTCATTTTAACATTAAAGCATGAAATTTGTCATGCTGACCCTGCCTGCCGGTAGACGGGGCACTCGCCTGTCCGCCGAAGTGATTACGAAGACGGAAAGCATAGCTGCCTAATTGGCGGTTGCTCTTCGAAAACCTCAGGGAGACAATTCAATCGTTATGCCATTAATAACGTTTGACAGCAAAAGAGACCATTCAAGGTCTCTTTAGGTCGAACAAACTAACAATTTTATTTGCAACACTTTCGATAAAACAAGGTAAAAACCAGTGCAATAATATAACCGACAACAAAAGCGCCAATCAAGCCCCAAAAAGCGGTTAGATATGAAAATTCGCCAATGGTAACCGAAGTAGAAACAAAATGAGCTTTTTGACAGACAGCCATCAGCTCATCGGCAATGCCGATAGCTACGGCCAACACCCAGAGCAGGTGCATTACACCAAAAAGAGACCCCAAAGCTAAACCAGATTGATTTGCTTTTAATTTCATAGGTTTTGTTTTTATCTATGAATAATAATTGTTTATATTATACCATTTTAAAAAGAAAAAGACACTTCCGAGGAAGTGTCTTGTCAGGTCGCATATTTGAGCGAACTGAGGTTTTGGGTTTGTGCTCCTTTGGAGCTATAGATAGGATTCAACTACCGAACGAGCCATGGTCCCCACACGGTCTGCTCGGGCGGGTAGACGACCAATCGCTGAGCTGAGCTCATGCCGATGGCCGTGATCCCGTCGCTCGGCGAGTTGCCGTTCGGATCGCCGTATTCCTCGCTGCCGACATTGGTGGCGTCGAAACCGAGGCGGAAGGCGGACCCGACGGGCAGGTCGAGGTAGAAGTTACACTCGACCATGAGGTCCTGGCTGAAGGCGGCAGGGAGGTAGAAATCCAGCGCGTGGAACTCCAACATGTAGGCCTCGCCGTTGTAACGCGGCCAGGTCAGCCGGAGCTCTTCGTAGGTCCAGGTGTCGAACAGGGAACAGCTTTCGATGTCCATGACATCGAAGCCATCGGCCTGGATCGTCATGGCGACGTCCGGAATCTCGACGTCCTCGGCCGGATCGGTGGACAGCCGCAGCTCGGAGACGGTCTGGGTGCCGGGCATGAGGTAGCTGGTCGGCAGCGGCTGGAAGGTCATGAAGACTGCGCCTGGAGCGTACTGGCAGGTAACGAAACCGGTTTCGTCACAAATGTCTCCTTGAAGACATGGACTGGTGTTCTGCACGCACTGCATGCCGACAGGACAGGCCGACTGGTACCAGTGAAGCTGGTCGTCGGCGCCGTGATGGCAGCGCTGATAGTCGGTTTCGTTGGTGCAGAACATCTGACCTTCGCCGTCGCACTCACCACCGTCCCAGGCACAGTGGCCTTCGAGGCAGAACTGGCCCGGATCGCAGGTGTCGGCGGTGTTGCAGAAGCGACCGTTCTCGGGGGCGCGGCAGGTGGAGGACCAGACGTAGCAGAACTGCTCGTCGTGGCAACCGCTGTCGCTGTCACACGGGACCTCGCAGACGCCGTTGTTGCACAGTAGCGGACCGACACAGTCGGCATCGTCACTGCACATCACGCCTTCGAGATCGACGAGTAGTTCACAACCGATTTCGGAGATGTTGTGCCACACACAAACCTCGCCGGCGGCGCAGCTTCTGACTGAGAACCGGAAATCGTCGGGGCCGGCGGAAGTCTGATAGCACTGGTTGAAGAAGGCGTTGCCGCGATCGTAGTCACAGCGCTGCACGTTTTCGACCTGGCAGGCGCCAGCGTCGATAACGCAGCGGCCGTCGGTCGTGCAGAACTGGTCCACGTCGCAGTCACCGGCGTTATTGCAGCGGCCGGACGTACGCGAGACGCACTCAGCGACGGCGAACGGGTCGCTGGGATTGGCCCAGCAGAGCCCCTCATCGCAGCAGTCGCCGTTCGAGCCACAGGGCTCCCCTTCGACGCTGCAGGCCGCGGCACAGAGGCCGTGGTCGCAGTTGCCGGAGCAGCACTCGGAAGCGCTGTCGCAGAAGTCGGTGACCTCGCCACAGAGTGGCTCGGTCGGCTCGACAGGCGTGCAGGACTTGTTGGCCATCGTGAAGACGGCCAGCGAGACGAGAACCAGAACGCTCAGAAAGCTTCGCATAATGTCCCCTTTCCAAGGGTGACTAGGATGTTGTGGAATCGTTGTCAAAAGAACTTATAATTTTTATTATATCACAGGTTTACTTTTTTGTCAACCAAAACGCCCTATTTTAACCTAAAATAGGGCATTTGTATGTCTTGGGTTCTGGTTATTTCTGCATCTTATCAAGCAAGAGTTTTACTTGACCATAATGCTTCTTGATAATCTCAGGATTGCGGAAACTGGATGAGAATTTGGCCAAATAATCCATTACCGCCATTATTGAATCTGCTGTTGGATAATCAAAATCACCTCCGCTTTTCTTGAACGCTTTGTCGACTATTTGCTTGCAATAAGTATGATTCATTTCACTGTCTTCTGTATAATTCGTTTGTGTTGTCTTGACTCATATGGTTGTTAGATTATTTTAAACTGATTTAAAACAACGACGCCAAAAAAGAAAGCAAAAAATATAAAGATAACGCCAATAATAATTTTTCGAATTACACCCGGCCGGAAGAATCTGGGAAGATGTCGATTGTTGAGCCAAGCGACCAATCCGACATGAACAAGCATGGCAAAAGCATTGATGACAGCACCAACGACAATCAAAGTCTTTGGCTCGGAAATATTAAAGAGAAAAAGAATGACACCGAAAGCGATTTGAAGCCAAAGAAATGTATAATAAATTTTTGATAAATTAATGGTCTGGCCGTCTTTTTTTTCCAGCGATTTGATCGCATAGTTCTCAGCCATAATTCTCGATGTGGAGTCCATAACTCCAAGCTGGGTTTGAAATAGCATTATTGTGACCACCAGCAAAAATAAGGTACCAAGTGCCGGCAGAGCTTCATGACCAATCACGGCTCCCTGACTAATTACAAAACTGATCCCCTCAGCAGTACCATCTAGGCCATAAGCGGTAACATAAGCCAGGAGCATGAGCATGAGCATTGACATCAATCCAATAAACCAAAACACAATCAGGTGTTCAATGTTAATCAATCGCCACCATTTTTGACAATTAGCGATATTTTGCTCACTGTGTTCAAATTCTTCTCCAGCTAATTTTATTTTTTGATGTTTTTCTTGTTGCGTAAATAGTCCGGCAATTTTTTGGGCATACTTACCCATGCCATAGCCTTTTTCTTTGACATAAATTGACTGCGTAAGGTTCAGATTTCCACCGGCACCGGAATAGGCAAAGGCAGCGAGAAAAGTGGCCAGCGCCATACCCGGCGCCAAAAACCAAAAGCCTTCTCCATGACCGACAAGGCCACCAGCCAAGGCGACCCAATCAGAGCCTGAACTCAGGTAAACAGCTAAACCAAATATAAACGGTACCCCAATCAGAATTATAGTTCGTGTCAATTTTTCCATCAGACCGTAAACCGTTTTACCGACACTCAGGATGACACCGATAATCAACAAAAATAAAATCGCCAACCATCGATGTTCTTCCCAACCAAATAAAGAGGCGGCAACTTTGGCTGAGGCGGCGATAATTCCCGGCAGACCAAAACCGATAAAGGTGGAAGCAATAAACCAATAAGCCGCTTGTTTCCAAAACTTATTAATGCCAACAAAAACACTCTCACCTTTGGCCAAAGCATATCTTTCAATTTCCGTATTGATAAAAAACTGAAAAGTAATACCAAGCGCAGCGCCCCAGACTATCCCCAGACCATAATTGGAGACCAAATATGGCCAAAGAATCACTTCGCCCGATCCCAGGCCAAGTGCAAGGATAATAAAACTGGGACCAATTAATTTGCGAAAACGAACCGGTTTGGGGAATTTTTTTGAATGTTTGTTTTGTTGTTTGTGCATATGAATAAATTATATCATGAAGCGGCAAAGCGGGAAAACTTAATAAATTGAAACATGAAATTCTTTTCTCTAAGAGATAATTCGTCTTTGACGGAAACTGGCAAAAACATATAAACAAATTGACAAACAAGGCTTAGGACGGTAACATAAAAATGAATCAAAGCCACCATAGACAAAGGAGACCATGATGCCGATCATCATTTGTTTCTTGATTTTGTTGGGCATAATTTATGCTGTGGCAGCCGTTGCCACCGTGGCAATCTATGTTATTGGTGCTATATTAGCAATAACGATTATTTTGCTTATTATCGCTGGCATTAAGGGAGCCTTCAGCTCCAACACCACGTATGAGGATGATGATTAAAAAAAAATAAGACACTAAATTGGTGTCTTTTTTAGCCAATCACTACAACACTTATTTTATTTTACATTTTCTCATTATCGTTATAAAATAAATTATATGAAAAAATTATTATTTGGATTAATTATAATCGTTTCTGCCACAATATTGATTGTACAATTTGTTTCAGCCCGTCACAATCAGCCGAGTGAAAAACCAACTGATGATCAAACGGAACAATCGGATGCATTAACTGACAATCAAATCAATCAAGAAATATCGAATAATCAACAAGAGCCGACACCTGAAGAAAAAGATAGCGCAATCAATGAAAATGCAGTTCGAACAAAAAATATTGAATATACAGTTCAAGCCGGTGATGTTTTGGGTTTAATCGCTCAAAAGTTTGACCTAAGTATCAGTACGATTTTGTCAGCCAACAACTTAACTGCCACCAGTGTCTTGCAACCGGGAGATACTTTGATAATTTTGCCATTTGACGGTATCGAATACACAGTCAAGAGTGGTGACACCTTGTCAAAAATAGCTAATTATTATGGCATTGAGGCTGAGGATATTGTCGAAAAAAATAATTTGTCATCAGAATCACTACAAATTGGTCAAACATTTATTTTACCTGGAGCTGTCACAACAACCTACACCGTCACAGCCAAACCCATTTCATCAACCACCAAACCGACAACCAATACAGCTCCCCCAAAGACAACTACAACCACTACGTCGCCACAAACTTCGGGCACAGTCACCTGGACGGCCGGTGCGCTTGGAGAGTTGAACAAAATACCGTCACTGATGAGATCGTCAGTAAAAGCCAAATACAATGCCTATGCAAAATCACACGGCATCACGACAATTACCAGGGAAGTTTACCTTAGTATCCAAATATAAAAACAAAAAATAGTCCACTGGGCTGTTTTTAGGTATGTGAAAATGAATATCTGGCCTAATCGTATACAATTATTCTGATTGTTGATCGGCTGCGAGCTGGCCACACGCGGCTGAGATGTCACGACCGTGTCGGAATCTCTCTGTGACATTGATTCCTCTTTGATCTAAAATTGACTTGAATTGTTTGATTCTATTTTTGTCTGACTCTACATAATCAGTGTGACTGGTGGGATTATAGGGAATCAAATTCAAAACGGCCAACTTGCCTTTGAGGATAGAAGCCAATTGATAGGCACAAGAATCTGAGTCGTTCACTCCTTTGATCAACATATATTCAAACATAACCTTGCGTCTGGTGGTATCAATATATTCATCAATAGCTGACATGACTTCAGACAATGGATAGCGCTGATTAATTGGCATTAATGTTGATCGAATCTTGTCTGTCGGCGCATGCAGTGATAAAGCCAAGTTGACCTCAAACGGTTCACGAGAAAAATTACGAATTTTGTCTGGTAAACCACAAGTTGAAACTGACATCCGGCGCCAACCCAAGTTAAAACCATCTTTTTCATTCAATGTTTTGATGGCGGCAATAACATTTTTGTAGTTTGAAAATGGTTCACCCATGCCCATAACAACAACATTGCTGACATGTTGCCCACTTGATTTAAGGTAACGATTGAATAGAATCACTTGAGCCACAATTTCCCAGACTGTTAGATTTCGAGTAAACCCCATGTCTCCAGTAGCGCAAAATGTACACCCATTGGCACAACCAACTTGACTGGAGACACAGACCGTTTGTCTTTCATGACCAAGCATCAAGACCGCCTCAATGATGGCGCCATCACGCAAAGTCATCAGCGCCTTGACGGTCTTGCCATCACTTGAAGGATAAAATTCGGCTGGCAAATCCAAAGGAAAAGCAGTGTTTAATTGCTCTTTTAGTTCCTTGGGTAGTGTAGTCGAATCATTCCAATCAGTGATGAGATTTTTGAAAATCGCATTTTTGATTTGGATCAACCGATATTTTGATTGGGATTCAATTAATGATTGAATTTCCGTAAACATATCTTGATGATAATCAAATTGAACTTAATGACAAAAGACAGTTAAAACTGCCTTTTAATCTATATGATTTTATATGCTATTGCTATAACTAGATTTGTTGCGGCTACCTGCACCTCGAAATGCCCCAGAGCTTTTCTTCCCAGCAAATCTGCTGCGAGCACCGCCACTGCGACCACCACCACTGCGACCGGCATAACCACCACGACCACCTTGCCCACCTCGGCCAGCATAGCCAGCACGACCAGCGTAACCTCCGCGACCAGCATAACCACCGCGACGACCTTGTCCGCCTCGGCCACCACTACCCGGGGCGGCATTCAAATCACGAGAGTGCTTGGATTCTTTCATTAAGTCACTGAATTTGTTGATAATAAAATATTTGATCAAGTCTTCTTTGCTAATTTTCTTTAATTTCTCTTCGATTTCAGCCTGAAAATTTTGCGGTGCGGTTTCGTTGCTGTCCGCGCTCATCATTTCTTCAATAAAACTATCAATCTGCTTACGAAATACATCTTCGCCAGCAGGAATTTTTTTGTATTCAAATTGTTTACCAATAATATGCTCCAAGGCTTTGATCCGTCTAACTTCTCCAGGAGCAACAATAGTAACACAAACACCACTCTTTTGAGCTCGACCGGTCCGACCACTTCTGTGAGTATATGATTCATTTTGATCTGGCAGATTGTAATTGATCACATGAGACAAATCACTGACATCAATACCTCTAGCCGCGACATCGGTCGCCACCAACAGTTTAATCTCTTTCTTTTTGAATCGGCCCATAATCTTGGTCCGCATCACTTGAGAAATCTCTCCGTGAATGGCTTCGGCATCATAACCAGTATGTTTCAACCGTTCAGCCACTTCTTGTGTCTCTCTCCGAGTACGACAAAAAAGAATACCGTATACACCGGGCAAATGATCCAAGACTCTCTTTAGAGCTTCAAATCGATCTCTGGATTGGACAATAAAGTATTCATGAGTAACATTGGCCGCACCAATATTTTTTTCACCCATGCTGATCTCGATAGTGTCTTTCATGTATTGTTTGGCAATGGATTGAACACTCTTGTACATAGTCGCTGAAAATAGCATTGTTTGTCTGGTGTCCGGAGTCTGACTCAAAATAGCATCCAAGTCATCTTTGAATCCCATATCCAACATTTCGTCAGCTTCATCCAAAACAACCCACTTGATTGATTGAAGTTTCAAAACATTGCGACGAATCAAGTCATGCACACGTCCTGGTGTACCGACTACGATATTGGTGCCATTTCTCACCGCTCTAATCTGAGTATCAATTCTCTCACCACCATAGACGGCGGTAGTTTTAATATTTTTTAAATATTTGGTAAATCGTTTTATGTCCTCAGAAATCTGTAAACATAGTTCTCGAGTGGGACAAATAATAATTGCCTGCAAGTCTTTTTCATTTGCAGATATTTGATTTAGAATTGGCAAACTGAAGGCAGCTGTTTTACCAGTTCCCGTTTGAGCCAATCCAATAAGATCTTTTTTTGATTCCAATAAAAAAGGAATCGCCTCCGCCTGTATTGGCGTTGGTTCTTCAAACCCTAAGTCATCGAGAGCCTTCATTATTTCAGGATTAAGGCCCAGTTCTTTGAAAGTTGTCATAATTGAGTATATTTGCCCTAGTCCTAAAAACTTACTTTTAGAGCGGTCTGATCAGAAGTCTGATAACACTGCTAGCTAAGATAACAAATACTATTAAATTTAGTAAAATATAACCTTAATAATTACATATTTTATATAGTTTGTCAATAGCGGTCTAGAATGAGAAAAATTAAGCTATTTTCCAATAATAAAACACCTGATATTACCATCAGGTGCCCTTTCAATGTTATTGAATGTTATTGAAAAATCAGGAAGCTTCGCGCTGTCTCATACTGAGAGTCGAGAAGTCGAGCTCCGGATTACGACCATGGCGGTCGAACTTGAAGTCGAGACCAACGTACTCCGATTCCTGTCTGAAACCGTGGAGGATGCTGGCCTTGACCACGGTCACACACGGTCGCCTGAAGCCCGGACGACGCACATCTTCCAGCAACAGCCAAATGGTCAGGCCACTGCGTTCGCCGTCTCCCTTCGAAAATCTTACGATAACTTCGGCGTCTGAGAAGTCGTTGTCACCGACAAAATCATCATGGATCTCCAGGTGACAGTGCATTTCGGCCACGGTGTCGCCGTACAACACCTGCACGACTCGCCACGCGGCGGTATTGCACAGGGTCGTCTTGTTCGAGATACTGATCGATCGAGTCGTCATTGGAACCTCCTCCATCTCGGAGAAACATCTGGGGAGCCTCCCTCAGATGACTGTCATCTCGACAGTCGTCAGGTTTCAATAATTTGAACTCTAACGACTGATAAAATGGCATTTATAGTACTCATCATTATAGCATGAACTTTCACATTTGTCAATGTGACGATTTATCACGATTAATTTTATTGTTAACATTGCAGCAAAGGGGTTTACACTTTGGGAGGCTAAAATATAATAAATAAACCATTATTTATATATTTTAGGCAATATGAATCAATTTGACCCCAGATATATGCAATTATTAGTTTCTAAACTGGAAAGAATCATTAAAAAGGAACAAACTGTCGTTTCTGTAGCTCAAGAATTATCAGTTTCCCGAC
>Ga0210057_1001333_pt1 | contig 37707 bp, 31 predicted proteins | sample CryGeyCG2114_010_2_FD_183968 | JGI IMG/M metagenome (GOLD analysis project Ga0210057, IMG submission 183968) | Groundwater microbial communities from aquifer - Crystal Geyser CG10_big_fil_rev_8/21/14_0.10 (SPAdes) (version 2) | ecosystem: Environmental > Aquatic > Deep subsurface > Groundwater ... | reverse complement strand
TGAGCAAACTGCGCCCACGAACAATATCCTTCGCTTGTAAGATGATAAATTCCATATTCTGGATTTTTTTCTAGTAAATCGAATGACGCTTTTGCGAGATCTACGGCATAAGTTGGATTCACAATTTGCTCACTTGCGACTTCAATTTCATCTTTATCTCCAACTTGCTTTAAAATATTTAAAATAAAATTTCCATTCTTTGATCTGCTTCCAGATTCTCCCCCATATACACCACACGTTCTTATAACATAAGTTTTTTTATTGTAATTAAGAGCTGCAAATTCTCCTGCAGCTTTTGAAATTCCATATACCTGTAGAGGGTTTGGAACGTCCGCGGTCTCATATGGGCTTCCTTTTAATCCATCGAAGACATAGTCAGTACTGTACGTAACAAATATAATATCTAGTTCTTTACAAATAACTGCTAATTCTTTTACGGCAGTTGAATTCACTTTAAAAGCTTCTTGGGGATAGAGCTCGCAATCAGGTACCACGTGATAAGCGGATACATTGACAACCACGTCAGGACTGACTTTTTCTATTTCTGTTTTTAATTTTTCACTATCAGTAATATCCAAGTCTTCTCGCCCATAAGCAAATAGCTCAATACCACGTCTTTGCGCATCAAAAACAATTTCCTTACCTAATTGCCCATTTTTTCCTATGAGAAGTACTTTCATGTTATTTTTTGAAATCTGGCCATTTTCCATCTTTCTCAGAAACCTGGACATCCTGCAACGGCCATTTTATTTCATGGAATGGATCATTCCAACGAATTCCTATTTCACATTCCGGAGCATAATATTCCGAAACAAAATACTCTACCAAAGTATTTTCTTCCAATGTCTGAAATCCATGAGCGAATCCTTTTGGAATTAAAAACATCTTTTTATTTTCTGCAGATAAAATTTCCCCCACCCACTTTCCATAAGTTGGTGAACCTTCACGAAGATCTAGCGCCACATCAAAAATAGAACCACTAAGACACTGGACTATCTTATCTTCTTCTTTTGGAGCAATTTGACAATGCATCCCGCGAATTGTTCCCTTTTCCTCGGTCATAGAACGATTAACGTGAACAATATCATAAGAAACGCCCACCTTTTCTAACTCTTCTTTTGCAAAAACTCGAGCAAAATATCCACGAGTGTCCCCTCTTGGCGTGGGCTCAATTATGAGAACGTCTGGTATTGCAGATTTTGTAAAAATCATATTCTTACTTTATTTCCAGCGCAAATCTTGGGTCACCTTGTCTTGAGAAATAAGCTGTTTCAAAACGGAAAGCCGAGTAAAAATCCCCTCCTCAAAATCTTCTTTTGAGTAATGAGCATTTCTCAAATGAGTAATGAGATCTGCAACAGACTTATCAAGCGTCCACTCCTGTTTTATTTCAGGGAACATGGACTTAAGCTTATCAAAATTCACCTTATAGCTTCTTGAGTCTTTGCCGTGCTCACCCGTATAAACAACTTCACATTCCGGAAGCTGCTTCTTTACCTCATTCAATAAATCTTTTACTTGAAAATTATTTTCTTTGAATCCAATATTTGTAATTTTTCCGTTTATTTTTTCAGCAGGAGCCTTCAGGAACTCAACGAAAATTTTTGATAAATCACGAACATCAATAAGCGGTCTCCATGGGGATCCATCACTCATTACTCTAATCTGTCCATATGCAATAGCTGTTGTTACGAAGTTATTTACTACCAAATCATTCCTAAATTTTGGCGAATATCCATACACTGTTGAATTTCTCATAAGCCCTACACAAAAATTATCGTCAAATATCTCAAGTAGCGCCTTCTCTGTCTCAATTTTTGACCTAGCGTATGCTGTCAAAGGATTTACTTCTGATGACTCATCTACCGTATCTTCTTTTGCAATTCCATAGATACTACAAGACGATGCAAAAATAAATCTTTTTACACCAACTTTTTTGGCCATTCTTGCAAGCTTTATCGATGATTCAAAATTAATTTCTTCGGTAAGGCCTGGATTTAATTCTCCAATCGGATCATTTGAAAGTGCACTTAAATGAACGATGGCATCAACGCCTTCTAAGTCCTTCTCCTCAATATCCCTAACATCTTTAGTAATTCTTTGATAGTTGTTGTTTTCTTGCGCATCTAAAGTGGTTGTAAAAAAATCTGTATCGAGCCCTACAACATCAAAGGAGTTTTCAATAAGAAGAGGAACTAATGTCTCGCCAATATATCCCTTATCACCTGTGACTAAAACTTTCATTTCCACACCTTCCATTTTGGATCATCCTGCCATTGCTTATTCATTTCTTCAACATCCTGATATGTATCCATCGCTGACCAGAACCCTTCATGATTAAAAACAGCAAGTTGCCCTTCTTTTACAACCCTATCCAAAGCGACCTCAATCATTTCTCCTTCTTTTACATAATGAAGAAACTTCTTTTTGAAAATCATAAAACCACCATTTACGAATTGGTTTAATTTTGGTTTTTGCTGAAATCTCTTAATCGTATTATCTTTATCTGCAACGACAAGACCCCACTTTGACTTTGGGTGGACACCTGTTATAACGCCTATTTTATTTTTTTCTTCAAAGAATTTTACTAAATTTGCAATATTAATATCCGATACACCATCTCCGTACGTTGCCATAAAAATATCAGAATCAATATAATCGCTTACTTTCAAGAGTCTTTCTCCAGTTTGTATCTCTACTCCAGTGTCAACAAATGTCATATTGAAATCATCTTGTTTTGTATTTTTTTCTTTATAAAGTTTTTTTTCTCCAGTCTTTGTATTAATTGAAAAATCATTTGAGAGGTATTCTTCATTTAAAAAGTAATCTTTTATATAATCACCTTTATATCCGAGTGCAATAATAAAATCATTAAATCCGTAGTGGGCATATGTTTTCATAATATGCCAGAGGATGGGCTTACCGCCTAAGGAAACCATTGGTTTGGGTCGAAATTCTGTCTCCTCTTTCATGCGGGATCCTTGACCTCCGCAAAAAATAACAACAGGTATTTTCATGCTTTTTACTATATCACAAGGATATTTTTGTTTCAATGTATTTACTTTCACAGATCTTTTGATATAAAATAGCTGAATATTCTTGAATTGGTATGAAAAAAGTTTTTACTTTTTGGAGCTTACAAACAAACAAGAAAATATTTTATAACTTATGAAAAAAGTTTTTATTACAGGAGCTGCAGGGTTTATTGGAAGTAACGTTCTAGAATACTTATTTAAGAAACATCCTGATTATGAATTTACCGTTCTTGACGCTCTCACCTATGCTGGAAACTTAAAGAACTTTCCAGATGAAATAAAAGACAGCTCTCGATTCAAATTCATCTATGGGGACATTACGAATGCAGAAGTTGTTGATAGTATTATTTCAGATACTGATATTGTCATCCATTTTGCAGCAGAAACGCATGTTACTCGTTCTATTTATGATAATAAGAAATTCTTCGAAACAGATGTTTTGGGAACTCAAGCAATTGCAAATGCTGTATACCACCACAAAAAACGAGTTGAACGATTTATTCATATTTCAACATGCGAAGTATATGGAGCAGGAATGACAAAAACAATGGACGAGAGCCATTTGCTCAATCCACACAGCCCATATGCTGCGGCAAAAGCAGGAGCAGATAGACTTGTCTACTCATACTATGTTACCTATGATATTCCAGCGGTTATTGTCAGACCATTCAATATTTATGGCCCACGCCAACATCTTGAAAAAGCAATTCCACGATTTGTAACAAGTGTTATTTTAGATGAGCCAGTAACTGTACACGGAGATGGAAAATCAGAAAGAGACTATATGCACGTGAGCGATGTTGCGGCTGCAATTGATCTTCTAATGCATGCCCCAATTTCAAAAGTTAAGGGCGAGGTATTCAATATCGGCTCCGGCGCAGGCATTTCTATTTTGAGCATAGCTGACAAAATTGTAAAATACATGAAAGCTCCAAAGTCTCAAATTTCATTTGTAAAAGATAGACCAGGACAAGTATCAACTTTCGCATGCAATTACTCAAAAATTAAAAAACTCTTGGGTTGGTCACCTAAGAAGAACTTTGATGAAGGACTTGCTGAAACAATTGAATGGTATAAAAACAATAAAAATATTTGGGAACAACAAATATGGCTTCGTTCTGTTCCTATCACTCTTCCTGACGGAACAGTCGAAAAACATTAATACGCTATGAAAATCGAGTACTATAAGCACAATCTCGGAAATGAAGAAATTAATGAGTGCGTAAAAGTCCTCAATTCCCTTTTTTTGACTACTGGATCAACGGTCGATGAATTTGAAAAATCACTCGCATCATACCTTAATACTCCATACGCAGTGGGTCTCACAAGCTGTACCGCAGCGCTTCATCTTGCATTAATTGCAGCAGGTGTTGGTCCTGGCGATGAAGTAATTACTACTCCAATGTCTTTTGTAGCAACAACAAATTCAATTCTTATGGCAGGCGGCACTCCTGTTTTTGTAGATGTGGAGAAAGATACAGGAAATATTGATGTAGACCTTATTGAAGCAGCAATAACCGATAAAACAAAAGCAATTCTTCCCGTCCACTTATATGGCCAGATGGTCGATATGAAAAAATTGCTCACCATTTCTGCAAAGCATAATATCCCTGTTATTGAAGATGCGGCTCATGCCCTAGAAGCTATGCGTGACGGAATCAAACCGGGACAAAAATCTTTCGGATCATGCTTTAGCTTCTATGCAACAAAAAGTATCACCTCGGGCGAAGGTGGAGCTTTTACAACAACAAGCGAAGAAGCTGCAAAACTTGTTACAAAACTCCGCTCTCATGGAATAACAAGCGAACTTGCACAACGAGTCAGAACAGGACTCAAAACATACGACGTTGATGTTCTTGGTTGGAAATATAACATGGATAATATCCAAGCGGCTCTTCTTATTCCTCAGGTTGGTAAAAAAACAGAAAGCCAGCTGGCTAGACGTGAAGAAATTGCACAAAAATACAGAATAGAATTTTCACAAGCCGGAATTGAAATGCCAAGAGAATATGAAAATTCAAAACACGGAAGACATATTTTTCCAATTTGGGTGGATAGTGCTAAGAGAGACAAGATACTTGACTACATAAATAACCAAGGTGTCGGTGCTGTTATTAACTATCCCTCAATTCACCTTTTCACTTTTTACAAAAATACATATGGATTTACAGAAGGTATGTTCCCAAATTGTGAAGAAATTGCAAATCGCGAAATCTCAATTCCCCTTTACTCAAAACTTGCCGATGAAGAAGTGGAATATGTTATTAAAACAGTTATAGAAGCTGTGCGTGCTTAAATTTTCTTCGCTCGAATCGCATACTGAATGTATCCTTCCGAAGCAATATCTTTTTCCATTTTCTCTTCAACAAATTTAATTGTTGGCATTTTCATTCTTAAAATATGTTTGAAAAAATAAAAAGATAAGGCATAAAAAGAACTAAAGAAGGATCCAACTCTTTCTACTGCCTCTATTCTAAATCCTGCTTCCTCAAGTATTCCAGTCAATTGAGCTTTTGTATAGTGTCTATGTCCTGCGAGTAAATAAGCTGGATCAAAAAGACAAGATAAAAAATTTTTACTTGGGGTCGCCAAAAATAAATATCCATCTTTTTTAAGAACCCTACTCATCTCCAAAACACTAGCTAACTCATATCCCACCGGAATATGTTCTATGACATCAAAAAAAGTTATCACATCAAATGTCTCAGTTGAAAAAGGAAGTCTATGCGAAAATGCTTTTACAGTGTGGACTTTTGGAAGATTTTTCTTGAGAACTTTAAGAGCTTTTTCCTCAACATCAACAGAAGTAATATCTTTCGCAATGTCATAAATAAGAATTTCATATGGACCCGTCCAGGACCCGACATTTAATACTTTTTTATCTGCAACATAAAGTCTTGAAAAAGATAGGTAGTATTTATGCTCTCCTTTTGCTTCTGTTACATCTATTGATTCAGAAAAAGTCATTAATCTTTGATTCTTAACTTTCATAATAATTTATATAGGCATCTATTCACTTTTCACTAAAGTAGTGAGTTTATAAATAAAATAAAAAGTGGTATAAGTATATCATGCCTTATCTATATGCAATAATAATACCACTCTTAAGCTTTCTTCTCCAGGCTTTTCCGCGTATTTTTAACAAACACTTTGGTGTAGATGTATGGACAAGACTAATAGAAATTGATCTTGTTAGAAAAAACAATCATAAAATTCCGGGAATAATGAAAAATGGCTTCATAATAGAAGGGAAATTCGATTACCCTCCCGTTTTCCCTTTTATTTTTTCTTTCCTCTCCAAAAAAACCTTAGAAGTTATTCAAGGATTTGTTTCTCCTTTTTTTGATTCTTTGCATTGCATTGTGGTGTTTATAATCGCATATCAAATAACAAACAACATTACTATAGGCTTAATGGCACAACTCATATACATGACTATTCCGCTTATTGCTCTTGAAAACAGTTACTTGACAGCTCGCTCACTGGGCTATCTAAATTTTACCTTAGCATTTTACCCATTGATTTTGTACAGTATTTCTCCTCTTCCCTCGTATCTTTTATTTGCATTTATATCTACAACCTTAATCTTTCTAACTCATAGATTTGCGACACAATCTCTTTTATTTATAGTAATCTTTTTCAGCATAATAGATAAAAGTTTCCTGTACATTTTTCTTTTTTTACTTAGCGGATTAACAGCCATAATTATTACAAAAGGCTATTATCTACGAGTCCTACAAGGACATTGGCTAAATATATATTTTTGGATTGTTAATTACAAAAATCGTTTTGCTCATCAAATTACAAAATCTTCTCTTTCTGAAGGCAGAAGAGATTTTGTTGGGAGAATTTACTATATTTTGGGAAAATTTTCTCCCATTACTCTTATTGGACTAAACTCATGGCTTTTAGTCTCTTTTTTATTCATTTATTTAAATTTTACTCACCCAAACTTGATATATCTCCAAAATTCATTATATGGCAAGCTTAGTCTTTGGATAATTTTTTTCTATATTTTCGCAATAATAATTTTGTCTGTAAAAAGGCTTCTGCCAATTGGAGAAGGTCAACGCTATCTTGAAATGGCAACTGTTCCTGTGTCAATTACCTCAAGTATTTTATTTTTTTCATTCTTGCAGACGCAAAAAAATATTTCAATTTTACTTTTCATAAGCATTTTCGCTATAAACCTGTTACTTATATTAATCGTTCAAATTAAATTAATTATAAATGACAAAACTAGAAGCAAAACTGAAGATATGCAAAAAATATTTTCATATATCAACAAGCTTTCTGGAAATCCAAGAATCATGTGTATTCCTCATCAAATCACTACAATGACAATATATAATTCAAAAGCCCATGTGCTAGTCAATGCAAATAACGTTGGACTATTTGGAAATATGATTGATTTTTTTCCTGTACTAAAAAGGTCAATTAAAGAAATAGCTAAAGAGTTCAATTTAGACTATTTACTACTTAGAGAGAGCTACGCTACTGTAAAAGAATTAAGGCTCCAGAAAAAAAAGGTAGTTTTCCAATCGGGAGATATTTTACTTATAAAGCTTTAGAATATTGAAGGATTTACCAATAATTCAACAAGAACCATCTTTCATTTTATTTTCTTCTGCTGAAAACCTCGAATAACTTTGAATCAACTCCTTTTTTCACTGATTCTTTTTTAAACCTTTTGATATCCCACCCCACTCTTTTTATATCAAACAAATTACTTGTTGTGTCCCAAATAATATAGGAAAGTAAATTATAGTCTCTTGGCTGTCCGCACGACCCAGGATTTACTATTATTTTTCCACCAATTTCTACAACCATAGGATAATGCGTATGACCAAGGACAATAATATCCTGTTCAATATTTTCGAATTTTTCAAAATTAGGAAAATTTGGATAAATTCTTTCTTCTAAATTATCCCAAGGGCTACCATGACAAATCAAAACTTTTTTTCCATCAATTGTAGCTTCTATTTTTTCGGGAAGGCTTTTTACATAATTTAAACTTTCCTCAGAAATAATTTTCTTTGTAAATTCAACAGATTTCAAAACCTGCTCATTTGCTTTTTCTGGGGCAAAACCCTGTAGAATATATTTATCATGATTCCCCATGACAGAAATAATGTTTCTTGCTTTCATTTCTTCAATAACCTCATTTGGAAAAGGATAATAACCAGTTATATCACCGATGCAGTAAATAGAATCAACAGTACCCATTGCACTCAGCACCGTCTCTAGGCCTAAATTATTTGAATGAATGTCTGAGATAAAAGCTATTTTCATTTGGTGAAGCTTCGATACTGTTGGAGTCCTGATTTTATATCATATTTTGGCTCATATCCTAATGTTTTCCGCGCTTTCGCAATATCAATTCCAATACTAAATTCCTGAGCCCTATTTGGATCATAGAAGATTTTAGACGATGAATCAAAGACATCAACAATTGTCTCGGCCAAATACTTCATCGTTGTTTTTGTCCCACTTCCAATATTAAACACCCCTGTTACCTTTTTTTCTGCAGCGAGCATATTTGCCTCAACAACGTCATCAACATACACATAGTCTTGGTTTCTCATACCATCTCCATAAAGAGCGATCTCTTCATTTTTTCGTGCTTTTTCTATAAATATAGGAAGTGCTGTTTCCTGAGACATGCCCAGCCCATAAACTGGGGAACACCGAAGTATTGTAATTTTCAACCCATGTAACTCACTGTACATATTGCAATACATTTCAGAAGTAAGCTTACTAACCCCATAGACGATTATTGGATTTGTTGGACTTTTTTCGTAAGCAATTCTTCTTTTCGGTTTCCCGTAGACTGTAACTGATGAGCTATGAATTAATCTTTCAATTTTTTTCTCCACCGTAAATTCCAAGATGTGAAGCGTACCCAAAGCATTGATAAGAAGACAATCTTCTGCCTCATCAGTTGAATATCCAGTTGCAATATGGGCTGCCAAATTAAAAATAATATCGTAATCGCCTTTTAATTTCTTGAATTCTTCTTTTTTTGAAATATCAATAGAAATATGATTATATTTTGATGAAGAGAAAAGTTTTTTTTGATTTCTTGATGCACCAGTTACCTTATGTCCCTCTTTCAATAGCCTTTCAACAAGATGGGCACCAATTAAACCATTCGGGCCAAAAACAAGAGCATTCATAAATTCTTAAGCTTGTTGTAGTCATTCATTGAGACGACGGTGTTTGCAAATTTTCGTATAACAGCAAATCCTATTTTATGTGGAATACTATCTAATTTTTCAATTCCCAGAAATTCACGAATCAAAACGTGTGGCTCGTTAAAACCCATTTCTGCCCTCATTGAAGCAGAACCTGAGAATCGTGGGTGAACTTCAAATATATATACCCCCTCTTTGCCTCTTCTACACTGAATATTAAATGGGCCACGTGCGCCCAAAGTTAACGCCGCTTTTTCACAATACTCCTTCACATCAGGCTGGTCTACAATAAATCCCTGTGAATAACCCGTAGAAAGAACATACTCTTTTCCGTCTATTTCCCTTTCCTCTCCGCGAGATAACCCAATCAAACGACGCCTCATAACAATCGTGTCTATAATTCTACTATCTGTTCCAGTAACGACTCCTACTGTATATTCCTCATCTTCATTTCCTACATATTCCTGCGCAAGCAATTTTACATTTTCTTTCCCTAATTTTTCAAAAATATCAGAAAGCTCATCTTTATCTTTCAAAATATGAACATTTCGCGATCCACTTGTTCCTCCTCGGGGTTTTACTAATAATGGATAATCCAAGCCTTCTGCATCTTCAACGGTTCTTAATTCCCGAGTTTTAGGAGTCAAAAGATTATGTTTTTGTAGTAAATGGTATACATCAAGCTTATCTTCAGTACCATCAATCAGAGAATATGAATTAGTAATTGGTACAATGCCTTCTTTCAACAAAATTTCTTCGTTTTTTGCAATAACTGCAATCTCAGGAAGCGAGCCTGGAAGAATGACATCGACTTTTTCTTTTTTTGAAATTTCAATAATTCCTGGAATGTACTCAGGGGAATCAGAATTTGGGACTATGTATCCAGCGTCACCTTCATATAAGCCTGGCGAGAAAGGATCTGCACCAGTTGTTATTATTCTATATTGATCTTTGTATTTCAAAAGGGATTCAAAAATTTGATACCCAACAGATCTTCCTCCAACTGCAGTTACCAGTGCTGTAATCTTATCTTGACTTTTCATCTAATTTAAACATTATATACAAGGCTAAAAACTATTGCAAACCAACTTCTAGCTGCCTGAACTTTCTCAATTTATATTTAATCTCTAAACAATTTGTAATAAAACAAAATTCCCAATTTTTTGAATTACTTTATGTGAAGAAATTTTTAAATCGGAAACCTGTGCATAATCCTCATTTAAAAGGATTAGGTCTAATTCATATTTTTTCATAATTTCTTTAAGGGGAATTTTTATATATGGATATACATCTGATATTTTATTAATGTTTGTATAATCAGCATTTACAAAAACAGGACAATCTGTATGATACATAACATTCGTTGTTATTTGATGCGGAATACACAATAGTTTTGGTTTTTTTTCTAAAGATTTTAAATACGAAAACATCTTTTTCATTTCCGGAGTCACACTCCGTAATTTTTCTTTAATAATCGCCTTCCTCTGTATGATAATTATGGTGAAAAAAGAGGCTATGGCAATCAGAATATACAGACCCGCCCACAATTGGCTCTCAACTCCTGACTTTTCAATTAAAAATTTACTTGCTAAAAAAGACGCAGGAAATGCAGATAGCTCCAAATATCTTTGTCCTTCTCCCAGAAATCTTAGTCTCTTTACCCAAATCGTAACTAATGCTAAAGCATAAGAGATAACAACCCAAATAACTAGTTTTTGGTAGATTTGCTCGGCGGGAAATTCAAAAAAGAAAATGTATAATACAGGAAGTGTCCAAGGATTTGTAATTTCAAGAACAAAAGGAGGAAATTTAAGAAATTGATTATAAATTCTAAAAACAAAATCCTTCGTGTGCTTAGCGCTAATGTTCCCTTTAACCTGGTGGGCAAAACGATAATCTATATTTTTCTTCCAAAAAAGTAAATTTCCCAAATGACCCCTTAACACTTTGAGATAAAATCCTTTTGAAAAAAGTAGAGCCAACAGAAAACATGCAGTAAATATAAATAAGAATACAGGGCTTCTGTCAATTATGCTAAATGCTATTGCAAAAAAAAGAAATCCTTGAGCTGTAAATCTATGAGTTAAAAAAATTAAAGAACCGGAAATAATTGCTAAAGTTAAAGCAATGATGCTGGCAGAATCAATATACAAAAAAAACGATACTAAAAGAATTGTAAAAAACGTATATCCAAGAGATCTGGGTGTCGCACTCGCGTTTTCGAGGATAATTATTGGAGTTAGTGCATAAATTACCTGAGCCAAAAGTGCAACAATCAAGCTTCCTGAAATAAAATACGAAAGGAAAAAAACCAAGACAAGGTGGAATAGATCAAAAAGAGGAGAAAAAAGAAATTCATATTTTTCGACAAGCTTAAATGGAAAAATAGAAAGAATAGAAATAAAAGCAGGCGGATAATCATATTCACCACTAACCAAAAACCCATTCTCTATTTTCTTGGGAATCCCTTTTTGTTTATGAAACTCCTTTAGGTACAAAAGGTGTGTCCAAATATCAACACCGTACTCACGATTTATAAAACGAGGGTAAGATTCAAAAATAAAAGCTGCCAAGGCGACTGGGAGCGAAATCAAAATCAATTGCAACATATTTATTGTTCATTATAAAGCATAACCGACCATATATTAAGTAATACAAATATTATAATCCATCCCCAATTCAAAAAGTTTGTCCATTTACTGACCCCCCGAAAAGAAAAAAATAGCGGGGCCAAAGAAAAACCCCAAGCTATAATTAAAACTCTAAACAATATGTACGAGAAGCCAAACACCTGTCCCCAAGTATTTTGAAAAAGAGTAGTTCCTACAAGCACTAAGAAAAAAAATGTTAGGATTAAATTTTTTGAAAAATAATTCCTAATAAATAGAGCGATTGAAATAATTAGGAATGGGTAAAAAGGGTATCTATACCATCCATGTCCAGGCTCATCAGGAATTGCAGCTAAAAATATTAAAAAATAAGAAAGTATTGGGAGCACAATTAATAAATTTTTCTTCACATCCTTAAGAAGAAGAGCAAAAGCAAACCAACCAAAATAAATCCATCCATCGAGATAAAAACGGTCAACTAAATATGGTTTTTGAAATAATGAATATATGCTTGTAAAGCCTATATCATATCGGTTGAGTTGCAAACCCCAAAGACTCAAAAATAGACCACCATCATAATAAAACCCATACACAAAAAATAGCAAAAATATTGGAACAAGAATACCTAAAAATTTTACTGCATCTATATATTTTTTCAGAAATAGAAATATTAAAAAAATCGAGAAACCAGCCGCAATCCAAGGAACTTTACTCAAAGCTAAAAATCCGCAAATTACTGCAGCCATATTTCTAAAGCGCGCTCTACCCGATTTTAAATACTTAAATATAAAAAAAAGTGCCAAAAGCCAAAAAGGAATAATAAAGTTTTCGTTTTGTACAATTCTTGAACCAATAACGATTGTAGGGATGGTAGCAAAAAGAAGACTTGATAAAAAAGCCGTTTTCTTGTCATATAACTCTTTTACCAACAGATAAACCATAACTACACTAAAAAGGCCTAAAAGAAGAGCAAGAGGCCGAATGCTTTCAAGACTAAGGCTATACATATCCTTTACGCCATTTAGAAGCGCAAAACTTCCTGTCACAAGACCAAATACAGGAGGATGCTCAAGATATGGTTTTACAAGCCTAAAATTTGTCTGTTGATAGGTTACGTACTGCACATTAGTATAAACGGCGTGGGGAGACCATGATTCTGGTACTCCTTTTTGAATTAAATTAATGCCTTGCCAAGTCCAAGCGTATTCATCAAAAGTCGCACCTTGCCTTGGCCATGTATATAAATCGTTGCTTCTCAAAAAAAATCCCAAAATCAAAATCGCTGTCATAACCAAAATTGTTACAGGAGCGACAAAATCAGAATCGAATAGTAGATTTTTAATTTTTTTTATCATATTTATTTATCATATTTAGACTTTGACTGGTTATATTTTTCCAGGACAAACTTCTAGACCAATTTACCCCTTGCTCTTGATATTTTTGATACCTCTCTTTATCCTTATACAAAAAGAGGGCTTCTTCAGCAAGTTTTTTAGGATTATTTTCAGAAATCACCACCCCTGTTTTGCTATTTTTTACAGAGTCTCTTAACCCAGCAACATCATATACAACTGACGGTGTATATTGACTGGCGGCCTCAATAACGACTAAACCCCATCCCTCTTTAACTGAGGCGTGCAAAAGAATATGTGCTTTTGACATTAATTCGAGTTTTTTTCTCTCATCTACTTTTCCCCAAAACTTAACTTTACTAGATAATCCTTTCTTGTCTGTCATATTCTTCAAAAATTTTACATACACATCACTTCCTCCACCTACTATCCAGAGTCTTGCTTTATTCTCTTTTTCCAAAATTAGACTGAAAGCATCTATGACATCCTCTATCCCCTTCATCCTAACAAGTCTGCTCACGAAAATGAATGTCGGAACATTTTCTTTAACTGGAATTTTTGATAAAGTTTTATTGCTAATTGCGCAAGAAATTGCAACACAATTCTCTCTTTTTATACCATTTTTAACTAGCTCATCAATTGTAGAATTAGCATCCGTCCAAAAATGCATATTTTTGTATATTTTCAAATATAAAAATTCTGTAAGCCTACCAATTAAATTTAGCGGAAACGGAAGCATATAATTCCATATCTCTCCTGCAACTTCATGAATAAATGCAATCTTTGGTTTTTTCACATATAAAGGCGTAAAGAATGGAATTCCGTGTATTTCATCTATCACCAAATCGAATTTGTTCCCGGAAAAAAAATAATAAAAAAAGGCATAAAAATATACAGTCATTACATTCCCATATCTTACGATCTTAATACCATTCAAGTCCTCTTCTTTGGATGAATTCTTGAACCTAGAAGTGAACCAAATAACATCATGACCATGCTGGACCCACGCTTTTGCATGCTCTAATGTCACGATTTCAGCCCCCCCACTATCAGGATTAAGAGGATCTCTCCAATTTAAAAGAAGTATTTTCATGAATTGAGCCAGTTTTTTTTATTTTTTTTTCTATAGTATTTAAGAATCTTAATTCTGTAAAAAACAGCAAGGGTATCAAGTATCATAAATAAAATAATCTTCCATAAATTAGCAGAAGTGATTGAATTTGCTCCTTTGAAATTAAGCCTCACAGGGGCCTCAAAAATTCTTTTGTATCCTAGCGTATAAGCAAGCGCTAAAATCTCTACATCAAATGCAAACTGTTTTACAATAAGTCTTGGAAAAACGTCGTCAGCTACTTTTTTCTTGAAGATTTTAAGTCCTACCTGTGTGTCTCTAATCTTAAAACCAAATAACAAATGAGTAAAATTTCTGTAGCCCCAAGAGAGTACTTTTCTTGCGAATGGGTATTCCACTTGAGAAACAGGGTGAAGCTTACTCCCAACAATTATATCCGCAGCATACCATTTCATATGATTAAGAAGCATCGAAATGCTTTCTGGAGAGATATCAAGACCAGCATCTATAAACCCGACAATATCACCATGCGCCTTTGACATACCATATTTGACTGCGAATCCCTTTCCCTGATTTTTTTCATACATATAAACTTTTACCTTTTTGTCCTTCAAGGTCAATATTTTTTTATATGTATTATCAAGATTTCCATCCACAACAACTATTAACTCAAAATTAATCTCAAGATCGGATAACGTATTTTTAAGAATCTCTACTTCCTTAAGTATAGTTTTCTCCTGTTTGTAAGCAGGAATTATGAATGATAATAATTTAATCTCGTCCATTTTTTATGTAGTATAAAAGAAGAGAAAGCAAAAGTAAAAAGGAAGTTGAAAACAATATTAAGATAACCTGAAAAAGAGACTCATGAAAAATAAAGAATGAAATCGTCATAATTATAACTGCGATCAAATTTAATTTAAAAATTCCCGTTTTACCAATTGATAACAAGTAGTTGCTCATTAGAAATGCCAATGAAAAAACCAATACATAAAGAGAGAAGGGACCAAGCAAAGATGCTAAAACTAAATATTCTTTTGCAGGAAAAAACAGTGCTAAAATTAAATTGGGAAATGTAAAATACAAGAAAGATAGCGAGGAGCCAAACAAAACGATTATTCCCATAGCTAAAACTAGTGTCTTAAAAACAGCTTCTTTTTTTTCTTTTTTGTAAGCTATCAATGGAAAAAAAACAAAGTAAAGTGGAGCTGTCAAATAAAAAATCGCTTTCCCCATCAAAGAAAGAGCAGCGTATTGACCAGCAACAATAGGGTCGAAAAGATTTCGTACTAAAATAATATCTCCGTTTTGGATAAGTGCTATTGAAACAGTTGCAATAAAAAATCCAACACTATAGTTTTTGAATTCTTTTACAAACTTGCTTTCATCAAAAATATTTTTCTTTGATGACTTATAGCCTTTCAAAACATAAAGAAATGAAAGTAGATATGGAACCAAAAATGCAATAAAAACCGCGATAAGAGCACCAAAAACTTTGTAACCTAGGAAAACGAGCCCAACTCCTAACACTGTCTTGATTAGAGCCGAAGTAATACCCAAAAAGGATATTAAGTAAAATTTCATCTCTCCTTGAAGCATTCCCATTGGGAGAGATGTTGCAATTGAAATAAAAATTGAAATAAAAACAATTATTAAAAGGAGTGGATCATCTAATTTCAAAAAGGACAATAAGAATGGCAGTAAAAGGACAAGAATGCCCAGTATTATTGCCCCTAGTACGAGTGATATTTTTAATCCTTTTAAAAAGACTGTATTTATTCCATCTCGGTTGTTTTGCGCAAAAAATTGAGCAGTAAATTTTGTAAAAATATTACCAAGCGATATCTGAAGTATCGCAAATATAGTAATAATTGAAGTCAACGACAAAAGAATACCATACTCACTAACGGTTAAGATTCTACCCATTGCCAAATTGAAAAAATAATTGATTACATTAGAAATGAATGAACCAATAAAAACAACACTGCTTCCAGAAATCAGCGGATGCTTTAATAAATTTATTAATCTACTTTTCATAATTACTGAATATAAATAAATATCCGCTTCACAAACAGGTGCTTTGTTCGCTTAGCTCACAAACAACGAGCTTTGTTCGCTTAGCTCACAAACAACGAGCTTTGTTCGCTTAGCTCACAAACAACGAGCTTTGTTCGCTTAGCTCACAAAGTAGCCTCTGAGAAAAAAAGCTGAAATAATCGTCTCAATTAAAAGACCAACAATCAAAATAGTATACCTTAAAAACCTATTTTGGATAAGAGCAAGTGTTGGAAAAATTACAAAAGCAACCAATGCGTATCTTGGAATTGAAGAAAAAGTTCCTGTCAAAGTTGGAAGAATTAATGCTAGAATTGAAAAAAGAATGTAGCTTCTTCTTATACCTTTTTTGTAAGCAATATAGATTAACAGAGATGCAAAAATAAACATTGAGATCTCTAATAAAGCTATCCAATAATCATAATTTGACCAAGGAACTGTTATAAAAATCTTGATATACCTATAGATAACTTGAGGCAAAAGTATTATGTCTCCACCGCTTCTCCCCGCACCAAAACCTGGCTGAACATGAACAAACAGTAACGGATCTCCGAATTTAATCCACAAATAGGTCATATAAAAAACAGCGCCTGATGGAATTAGGCTCAAAGCAATAACATAATCCCTAATTTTACTTTTTCTGCTTTTATACAACTCCATCAAAATAGAAGGCAGAATTAATACGCCAACAATTCTTGTAGCAGATGCCAATGCACCAAAAACAGCTGCGAGAAGAAATTTTTCTTTCCTTGCAGAGTAAAAGCTTAAAAAAATGAGCGCCAAAAAGAGGCTCTCTGTATACGCGCTTACCAAAAAAAACGATGATGGAAAAAAGAAAAGAAAAATCAATGACCAAGAGGCAATTCTTGCTGGATAGTCGATTTTTATAAGTTTCCAAAATGTGAAAACGGTTACAATCGCAAAAAAATACACAATTATAAAAGTCGCTATTAAATAATTATTTGATAAAATCGTGGCCCACCCTTTTATCAATATTGGGAAAAGAGGAAAGAATGCCTGTACATAATTAAAATATCCAAATTTTACAATCTCAAGATAATGAACACCATCAAAATTAAACCAAGGAGTAGCTCCTAAGTAGGTTCTTCTAAGTATAAAGGGAGATAATATCTCAATTAAAAATAAATACGACTCCCAAATTAAAAAAGCAGATAAAATAAATACTTTTGGCGATTTAAATACCTCGATAAGCCTTTTCATAAAAAAATGATTTCATGACTGATAATGCTTTCATGACTGATAAGTCTTTTCATAAATTTCAATTGTTTTTTTAGCAGTTTTTTCCCAAGAAAAATTTTCTGCACGCTTTGTCCCTTTAAGAATAAGCTTTTTTTGTAAATCATAATCTTCGTAAACTTTTTTAATCTTACTGGCAATGTCATCAGAACTTATTGGATCAACGAGCAATGCCGCATCTCCAGCAATCTCTCCTAAACTACCTAAGCTTGAAGCTACAACAGGACACCCGCTTTTCATTGCCTCGATAACAGGCAAACCAAATCCTTCATACAAACTTGGCATAACAAATACTGTGGCCAGATTATAGATAGCAGCTAAATCATCGCTTGGCACAAATCCCAAAGCATGAAGCTTGTCATTTTTTGAAATTTTCTCTTTAACTATCATCAAATCTTTATTCCATGGATTTCTTTCATCAAAATTTTTACTCGCAATGGCTTTGCCGACAAGCACAAGTGGGATATTTAACTTTTCTACAGCATTTATTAAATTGGGTAAATTTTTATTCCAGGTAGCATCTCCGACATATAAAACAAACTTTTGCGGTAATTTATATCTCTCCATCACTTGCTCAAGTCTGTCTTTATCTTTTATAATTCCGAATTCATCTCCAGCGGCAAGATAAACAGCCTCTGTTTTGCTTTTACTTTTTTTTATAATTGCATGTATATCTTTTTCTGAAGCCTGCGAGTCAGTTATAATAAAATCAGTCCTTGAAGCTAAGAATTTTTGCAATTGCCATCTCAATTCTCCCCTAATCCCAACCGGAAAATGTTTTTTAAACACAATGGGTGTTAAGTCGTGTATCGTAACAACTGTTTTTACAGAATTTATGAGGGGGAGCGAAACGAAAAATGGCTCAAAATATGGAAAATGGACAAGGTCTATTTCTTTAGGTAGTTTTTCTCCTTTAGTAAAAAATGTATATTTATTCTTTTTGTCATATTTTTTGAGGCCTGAAATCAATTCCTCTATATATTTTCCTATCCCGCGCACTTTATGCCCAGAATTATTCGTAGAGCTAACAGGAGTTATGTCAATTGCAATATTCATTGTGAGTTATCTTTTTTGATTATACCAATACTTGCTACGATTAATAAAATTATTAGTGATGTTATGGACATAGCTCCACCAATTACCTGATAGCCCGTACTCACCAATACAACCTCGACTGTGTGGCCACCTGACTCAATAGGAAAGACAATAAGGCCATTTTTTTCTTTAATTTCTATTTTTTCTTCATCAACAAAAACACTCCATCCTGGAAAATAAGCATTGTTAAACAGAAGTTCGCCGGCGCTATTAGCTTTGATATCGAATTTATGTCGAGCTGTCTTGCTAATGATTTGCGTAATTGTACCTGATCCCTTTAAAAATTCTAATTTTTCACTCTTTTTTGGAGGAATTGAGTTGAGCCATTTTGTATTAAAAAGGTTACCTGGACTATTTGTACCATCAATAAAATTAGACCGAGAAGTATAGTGGGCATCATCTCTTTGATGATAATATGCCGGCTTTGTATAGTTAAATGTCGTTGCAACAACAAACGAAACCATCAAGACAGACACAATGATCCCTGTTCTTCTATTAAAAAAGGCTGGAATACTACCCGCAAGAAACGAAGCTGCTAGAATAATAAGACTTAAAAATCTCCACGGAAACTGAAAATAATTAAAAAGAGGAATAGCGTCCCAAACAACTGAGGAGTATGCGAGGGTCATAAATGACGATAAAAAAAATGTTAGAACAAAAAAAAGTATTGTTGGAAAATTAATATTTTTCTTTTTTTTTGAAAAAACCAACAACAATATTACAAACAAAACTGCAATAATATTAGCAGCTCCTATTTGTACTGACATTTGATTTTTTAAATCTCCAAAAATTCCACTTCCCCAAGATGGAATTAATAATTCATAAATCTGTACAAAATTGTTATGAACATCAAAAATCTGAAGCCCAATAACATATCCTTTCTCCAGAAGAGCAGGTAACCAAAAAATAGCTGACATTCCAAGACCTAACATAACTATACACAAAGTTCTTAACATTAAGTCTCTTTGGAGCTTCTTACGATAAAGAATAAAAGAAGCATAAATAATAAAAAAAGTAAAAAATAAAAGTGCAAGAATGTTATGAGCGAAAATTAATAAAGTTAGAAATAAAGACGAAATAGTCATAAATTTTCTTTCTCTCTTTTCTAAATAACGCTCGTAAGACCATAGAAGTGCAGGAAAAATTGCAAGAGCCATCACTTCACCAATGGAACCTCGAATATAAGTATCAACAAAATGATAAGGTGAAAAAATATAAAATGCGGAGGCAGCCACTCCTCCACTTTCTCCCCAGTATCTCCTGCTCCAGAGATAAAAAAATATCCCTCCGAATAAAAATGACCCAAACATAATAAGCCTAAACGAATCGATAAAACTTATAGAAAATAGGTGTAAAAATGACGCAGCGTAATTAGGCAAGGGGTAGACATAATTAAAAAGAGGCACACCATACCCATTATTTAAATCAGGAGCCCAACGGGGATAAAAATCTCCATCACGAATTGTCTTATCAAATTCATAAAATCTAATAATATGATACTCCGCATCATGCGTTGGTATTAGGCCCTTATGCAAAAGAGACAGTCCTGCAACAAATGATAATACGATTACAAATATTATAGGTAAAAATTTTTTAACCATATTTTTCTAAAACCTAAGACAAGTAGTATAAAAATAAACGGTGTCCACATTAAAATTATTTTAAGAATTGGTGTCTGACCAAAATAAGTACCCGTCAGCATAAAAGGCACGTATCTCAACATCAAGCCGAAAGACAACGCCTGCGAAAAAATTAAAATGACTTTATGCTTATATAGCAAAAAGGAGAAAGGTAAAAACCATATAGCATACCAAGGATATATTTCTTCCCTAAAACTTGATAGAAAAAAAATTGCGAGCATTGAAAGAAATGAGTAGTAAAATATCTTTTCGTTGTTTATTTTTTGTTTTTTAATTTGAAGAAACAATATATAAACAACTATGGGTATAAGAAATATGGTTGCAAACTTTATAAAAATTGACAAAAGCAATAATAGTGCGCTCCAATAAAATTTACGCTTTGACAAAAGATAAAGTGAATATAGCACCAAAAACATCATAGCAACATCATTATGCCCGCTAACAAATGTTTCAATCACAATAAGAGGATTTAAGGCATACAACAAAACTGGAATCCAATCACGACTCGATTTCCATAAAATAACTAGTGTCAAAAAATAGAAAACACCAACGATAATTTTTAAGCCAAAAATTAAAGCTATGAAGTTTGAAAAGCCTATGATCAAAGATGGGACTGCAGTTAAAATAATCCAAACTGGTCCATATAAAGCTGTTTTATTAGCAGAGTGCATAAATTGAAGAACAGTGTCATTAATAAATTCAATGGGCATAACTATATATGGATTCTCCATATAAAAAAATGTGGTCTTCGCTGTTGCCGCATAATTAAAAATATCAAATGACAACATCGCAGGATATGATAAAAATAAAATCAGACAGGTTAAAAAAATTATCCTCTTAATTACTTCTTTCCTTATTCTTTTTTCACTAAACATTTTGTAAATGTATAGATATGTAACAAAAAACGAAGAAATCAAAAATACATATGCAGTAGTTACAATTTCTCTTTGATTAAAATAAATACCTGTATAAAAACTTTTCAGATAAAAAAAATTGGGATCAATAAAAAGGTATGACAATAAAAGCAGTAGAATAACACTAAAAAAGTAAAATGAGATTATGATTTTTTTCATCGGTTTCTTTGCTTAATTGAATTCTCTATTGCTGCTTTAATATTCAGGTCCACCCTACTACCTTTTTCAGGATTCCAAGAAAAAGTATTTGGTGTATTGTTTAATATAATCTCTAAGATTTCTTTGTGCTTATCAGCTGCGCTTTTATAAATTTCAAGTTTTTCTGAAATGTCTTTATTGTTTTTTTTTGCATCAAGCAAGCTTGAATAAATATTTTTAAAGTAAAAATCTGATTTCCCAAGAGCGTTAACTGCAAGAAGATATTGCTTATATTCAAAGAGGGTTTTTGCCTCAACCAAATACTTATCCGCGTAAAAAAGGCTATATTTAAATGTAGAAAAATCTCCAAAGTGCCAAAATCTTGCAACTTTTTCTCGAATTGTATTTATTTTGTAAAATATAGACCCAGGCATACTTGAAGGATATGGAAGAACATAGGCAGATTGAGCAAAAGCACTCTGTGTATGTATTAAAAAAACGATTACAGCAATCAGCGTTACTAGCTTCTTCATAAGATTCTAATTACTATAATTTCTAAAACAAATTTCGGCACTATATATCTTGAAAAATTATATAAATTAGAAATTAAGTCAATTTTCTGCTGTGCCATGCAAATGCAGTTTTTACAATATTCTCAAGATCTGAATGCTTAGGAACAAAACCTAATTCTTCCTTTATTCTTGTTACATCAGCAACCAACCTATCTGCATCACCAGGCCTTCTGGTCTGTCCTTTTATTTTTAACTCCATCCCACTAATCTTTTTAATCATTTCCAAAACTTGTAAATTTGAATATCCATAACCTGTCCCTACGTTATAAAAATATCCACCAATCTTATTGGTTATCTCTCTGAGTGCAAATAAATGTGCTTCGACCAAATCAACCACATGGACATAATCACGAATACAAGTTCCGTCAGGAGTATTGTAGTCTGTCCCAAAAAGTTCAAATTCTGACCCATCAAATAAAGATTTTATAGCAAGAGGAATAATATGCGTCTCCGGATTGTGATTTTCACCCAAAGACTCATCTAATGCTGCGCCTGCAGCATTAAAATATCTTAGCGCAACAAAACTAAATCCATGATGCTTTTCTTTTAAAGCACTTAATACATGCTCAACCTCAAGCTTATTCTTGCCATATTCACTCGTCGGGCTCTTACTATGGTTTTCTGGAATAGGTATAACGGTTGGATCTCCATAAACTGCTGCGCTTGAAGAAAAAATAATTTTATTTACTCCGTGCAATATTGCTTTATTAAATAAATTTTTTGATGCAATAACATTGTTTTCATAATATTTCTCAGGGTTTAGCTCTGATTCACCAACAGCAATATACCCCGCAAAATGAATAATCGCATCAAATGTATTTTTTTCAAACAAACTTTTAAGATCGCTGTCTTGTCTGATGTCTCCTTTTATAAATTGTGCTCTTGAATCAACTGCACTTCTATGTCCTCTCTCAAGGCTATCAAAAACCACAACCTCAAAATCACAATCCAAAAGCCTTTTTGTCATAAAGCTTCCAATATAACCGGCTCCTCCTGTGACTAAAATTTTCATATAATTATCCTCGTCTAACAAAGTATTTCATGTACAAATATTTCATATAAGAAACTGGAAAACGTAGAGCTGAAAATAAAGAAAAGGTGAACCCTTGCCAGGAGTCAACAAATCCCTTATGTCTCAAATAAGTTGTCAAAAACCAATGGCTAGGTTTAGCTATTAAATAGCCTACTCCATAAAGCAATTGATAAATAATAGGCCTATTCTTCTGCTCTTCTTTTATCTGAACTGCAATCAAGTTATTATATCTATTCCATTTATTTATATAAGTTTTAAAATTTTTATAGGGATAATGAAGAATCGCATTTTTTAAATATCCTACTTTACCTTCTACTTCTGCCTGTTCATGAACATCTTTTTGAGGAAGTCTTCCTTTATTTTTTCTATAAAGTCTGATTGTATAATCTGGATACTGCCCTCCTTTTTTAAGAAATCTTCCCAAAAAATAATTTTTTCTTGGAATCCAATATCCATTGCAATCATTATTGTTTTTTATTACTTTTTTTATCTCAGCCGCCAACCCACCACTTACTATCTCATCCGCATCAAGCTGCAAAATCCAGTCACCGCTTGTTTTATCGATTGCAATTTGTTTGTTAATGTGAAAAATTGGAGGATTTTCACGAACTATAATTTTAGCACCATAATTTCTTGCAATTTCAACCGTTTTATCACTTGACTCTCCATCTACAATAACTATTTCATCCGCCAAGTCTTTAACTGCCTCAAGACATCGGGCAATATTATCTTGCTCATTGTATGTTGCAAGCGCAACTGATAATTTGAACATATCTGTATTATAGCTGGGAATTTGAATTTTTTAAAGACGAGCTACCTATTATTTAGTATTTTCGCTTAAAACAATTGATGCTTCTCCATTTAATAATTTAATTACCTTAATTACCTTCATGCTATTTTTAACCTCCGCTGGATCTAGGATGTATAAGATACTCCTGCCAACAATTGGGTTTTGAACAAATTGGTATTTACCTATTTTGTGCTGTTTGTCAAACCCTCCACTCACAGTACCGCCTTTCTTTTGATACTTAAATGGATCCGTTTTATTGGCAAACAGATAAAACATATAGCCTTGGAACAAATTATTCTTATTTGAAACAGATACAAAATCGTAGTTATTTTCTATTGTCTTTGAATATTTAAAAGCGTCAATTACTCCGTACTGAAATTGACTCGATAGTTTTTGGGGAAATTCAACAAAATATTTATTTACAAAATCAGAGATCCAGAATACTGAAAGAAAAACTACGAGTAGATAAAATGCTTTTGAAAGTAACTTATTGTTAATTTTTCCAATACTTAAAATTAAAAAATAAAATCCGCTTCCTTCAAAAATTAATAATGCCGGAAAAGAATTGTATATTCTCATAGCATGCGGATAGCCGTTTGTTATTGCTCCCGGAATTATGCCTATTAAAATCCAAAAAACTAAAAATAAATACAATTTTTTGTCCATAACTGTTCTCCCCATAAATAAGCCTAAAAGCAAAAGTACGAATCCGAAAGGAGAGATAATTCCTGTACTTGGAACTTTAAAAGGCTCGTCTCCAAAGTTTGTCGTAAGCCATGCTGGGTTAAGATGAGAAACATATGCACTTACAACAGATGCTGCAATAACAAATCTTCTATTATGAATAATTTGTCCCAGATAATTATTGTTTTTGGTGTCAAGAATTAGCTGTTCTGCACTTTTTTGCAGCTCTGGCTGAATTGAATTGGTAATATTTGTAGCCTGAAAACGGATCAAAGCTTGTGGCGCGACACTTGAGTAAAGAATTGGAAAAATTAATAAAATGCCTAAAAATGCACTTATCAATAGAATTTTTAAATTTCTCAATAACTTTTTGTAAAAAAGCAGAGACAAAAAGACAACTATTATAGGCACGACTATTTTTGTGCTCTGATAGGCGTCAAAAGACAAAGCAAGAAAAATGGCAGAAAGAGGCAGAGTCCATGATCTATCTGACCTTACATACTTTAAAAAGGAAAAAATTCCAAACACAAGAAAAGAAAATCCTAAATTTACTTCATGGCCCAACCTTGAGAGATAAACATTCCAAGGGGAAATCGAATAAAGGAAAAAAACTATGTGCGCAATAGAAAATTCAATTCCACGAATTTGAAATTTTTTTGCCTTATGAAAAATTTCTTTTGCCAAAAAAAATAGCGCAACACCTGTGAAAATCGAAAGAATTGCTGAGGGCAATCTTACAGACAAAACACTTAAATCAAATATCTTGATAAATGGTATTACTAGATAAGCGTACAGCGCTGGTCTCCAATCGTCGTACGCACGAAGTAAAACAGGAAGCTTATTCCCATATTCATCAGAGCCAGTTTTCAAAATCGAGTACGCATTATAACCAATTGAAACCTCGTCTAAAGATGGGCTAGGAGGAACGTTTGATAAATTATAAAATCTGAAAAATACACAAACAGCAAAAATCAATAGAAAAATCAGATTTTTTTTCAAAAACATATTAATTTTGCACAATCACAATAGCGCCTGATCCATCAAGATAGTTAATCTTTTTAATAGTTTTGTTGCCTTCGGGAAAATCATCAGGTCTTCCTATAAAAAGAGTGTTTGATAAATTTTTATCCTTTTCCCAATCAATTGGCCTAAATGTATAATTGGCAAATCCGCTATGCTCTTCTCTAAATCCACCACTCACTGTCCCACCACTTTTTTGATATTGTTCTGGGTCATACTTCAGATAAAAAAGAAAAAATATGTATGATTGGTCAAGAGGCCGCTCATTAGTAACGATGATCTTGTCAAACCTGCCTGCGATTGGCTTTATATAATCTATTGCCTGCTTATATCCATATTGCCAGTTTTGTGAAAAATAATAATTTTGCTGAACAAAATACTGATTTATATAATATGTGAAGTTAAATATTGCGAATAGGAAATAGCTAACAATGAGTATCTTTGCAATTTTTATATTGAATATTTGAGATTTAATATTTAAGACGAAACTTATCAGAGCTAAAATTCCTATGGCTGTAAAGATCTGAAATGTTGGCAAAAAATTTATAGTTCTCACGGCGTGGGGCACACCACTAGTAATTGATGCTGGAATTGGTGCAATTAAAAAAATTGCAAAAATGGTAAGCTTTGTTTTTTTGGAAAATTTCCCATAGACTAATTGATACATACCGATCAAAATAAGCGGCAGCTCAAAAAGATATAAAAGCCCCATAAAAGGCGCGTGGTGACGCTCTATATCACCATTTATAAAAAGCCAATTCAAATCAAAATGTGCGATGTATCCTGCCGTAATTGCCTTGACGTATTCAAAACGTCTATTGTCCAAAATAATTCCTAAATAGTCTTTGCTCTCTATATCATACTCATATTTCTGTGCATTTTGTTTTAAAAATTGAGTCTGATCGGAAAATACGCTTACTCCTTTTGCACGAAGCAAAGAGTCTTGATTTGAAATAATAGATAGCAACATTGGTGCAACAAGAACAATGCCAACTACGACCGATGACGCTAACCATCTCTTTGGTATTTTGCCTATTTCACGCCAAAAAATAATTACCAGAGATAACAACAGAATTGGAAGATACACTTTTTCGCTCTGATAAACATAGATACTTAGTGAAGCAAAAAAAGCCGAAAAAAGTAAGTAGTAATACTTTTTCAATCCTTTTAGTAAAAATAAAACAGCGAGAAGATTTAGAGACAATCCAACTTGAGCTTCAAAACCAATGCGCGAAAATTGAAGATGCCATGGAGAGATTGCGAGAAGAAAAGCAGAAAGAAGAGCTAAATATTCCCCTTTTTTTCCAAAAAATAATTCTTTTGTAAGAAAATAGGTAGAGATAACAGCAATTATTCCAAAGATAGCTGACGGGAGTCTAACAGCAAGAGTATTTAAACCAATTAACTTGATAAATGGAATTACCAAATATGCATAAAGAGCCGGCTTATAGTCATCAAAAGACTGAAGGATTACAGGAAAAAGTTTTCCGTATTCGTCTTTTCCCGTTGTCATGATAGAATACGCGTTATATCCCAAAGCTGCTTCATCCCAATCAGGAGAAGGAGGAATCTGTCCCAATTGCCAAAGCCGAAGAACGGCTGCAACTCCAACAATCAAAAAGAATATAAGTATTTTAATTTTTTTATTCATACACAGTTAATGCTGGCTTCCCATTGAGAAGCTTGAACTCCTTCAGTATTTTTGCGTCAGCTGACACCTTATCGGGGACATCAACATATAAAATTTTATTATCATTTCTTTTTATGCTTTGCAAATCATTTGAAAATATATATTTTGAAAAAGAATTTACATGAACAAAACCTAAACTCTCGCGATAAATATTTGCGTTTTTCGCAAAAAGTGCTGGATCATATTTATTGTAAAACAAGAAATATATGTATGGTCTCCCCAAATCTGTAGTAAATGCAATTTTGTCATAATCACCTGAAACACTATTGGTATAATTGACAGCCTGTTTGTACCCATATTGCCACTCACCTGAATAAGTATTTGAATAATGAGCAAAATAATTATGGTAAAAATATAAAAAATTAAAAATTGCGATTAAGATGATCGCTACTATCGCTATTTTTTGTATATTTATTTTCCCCCATTCTTTTTTCATATTTGAAATTAAAAAAAATAATCCTATTGCCGTAATTATTTGTATTGTTGGAAGGATTGTCTCTGTCCGTAATGCATGAGGCGTTTCGCGAGCAACCCCCGCTGGAATGATTCCGACAATTAGCCAATACGGAATAATCCAAAAATATTTACCGCGTTTTCTAAAGATAATAAAAAGTCCACTTAGAAAAAATGGGATTTCCCAAATATACATTTGTCCTACGTCTTGAATAGAAAACTTGGGATTTCCATCTCCTTTGATGAAAAGATAATCAGGTTTTAAATTATCAAAATAGTGCTTCAAGTATTCAATTCCATAGTTAACCCGTCTATTATGAATAACTTTAGACCAAAAAGCTTGATTATCATTTTCTATTTCTTGGTTAGACCTCTGCACAATTGAAGGGTCAGTAAATATATTCACTTCTTGATATCTCAAGCTTGCTTGCGGAGTAAGTAAAAATAAAAGCAGTGGCAAAAAAATAATAAAACCCACAACGGCTGAAACAATAAATTTTTTCACAAACCCTCCGATAATTTCCTTACCCATGCCAATTGTCAGCCCTAAAACTAAAAGAGGTACGACAATTCTTGCTGTATTAAATGTGTACATAGATAAAACGAAAGAAACAATGGAAAAAACAAAAAGCCAACTCCGACGCTTAATTGAATAGAGGAACAAAAATACTCCTAAGACGATAAGAAAACTTGCGACATTCGCTTCAAAAGCTGCACGCGATAAAAGAATGTGCCATGGAGAAATTGCAAGAAGTAGCGATGAAATAAGAGCAATTGGAATAACTTTTTTTCGCTCAAAATTCGGAAAAATTTCTTTGACTAAAAAAAATGTTAAAAGAACTGTTAGAACACCAAAAAAAGCAGAAGGAAAACGAGTTGCAAATTCATTTAATCCAAAAAGTTTAACTGGAAAAATATCAAGATACGCATATAAAGGAGGTTTAAAATCGCCAAAAGACTCAAGATATGTAATTGGCAAGAACTTTCCAAACTCATCTTTTCCGTCTATTCCAAGTGAGTAAGCGTTATATCCCCAAGCCGCCTCATCCCAAGTCAATGAGGGAGGGTTACTCCCCAAATTATAAAATCTTAAACAAGCCGCAAATATGACTATCGCAATTAATAAAATTATTATCGAACTCTTTTTCATTTTGTTATAAACAATTGTGTCTCTACACTACTACTCACTTGATTGCGAAAAACTAGCACTGGCATACTCTCTTTAAAATATTGACCTGGGATAATAAAAATGGAGTTTTTTTCTAGATCTCTTGCAGGAAAAATATTCTCATTATCAACGATATGGCCAAAAATATAATTATCTATTTTTATATATTTATCAGTTCTTTCTTGATACGATTTTTGAAATTTTTTTGGCTCTATACGACTATAAAACGAGTAAAGAACAGGCCAATCACTACCTCCATGTACAAAAATATTCCTGTTGTCGTTTTGATAATTTTTTTTAAGATACGCAAAGACTTCCTTTTGAGTGCTACCCCACCAAGGAGAAGAATACACTGGGTACTCAAAATAATAGATGTATAAAAATCGTGACAGAAATACAAAAAAGAGCAATACGAATATCGACAGCAAATATTTCCACCAAGATAGATTCTTTTTGATGTAAAGAAATGCATGGTATGCGCCAAAAGATTCTATAAGAATGATTAAAGGCATTAAATGAATATCTCGATAAGTATAATAACCCGTTCTGGTAATCGCTCCTGGAATTACGGATAAAAATATTAAAACAGCAATCAACAATACCTCTTTAGGCTTATACTTAATAAGAAAATATAATCCTGAAAGTAAAAAAATTAACTCAAATATATGATATAAACCATACTTCCCCAGACCCTTGTCAAGACTAGAATCTCCATTTAGATATAGATAATTAACGGAAAATGGATTAACTACACCAGTTATAATATTCTGCAAATAATAGATCGGTTTGCTTTCAAAAAGACTTGCAATACCTAAAGAAGCATTGGTCAAATGTCTATCCCTATTTACATTTTCGAAAGCTTTAGTATTGTCAAATATGGACACGTTGTCAAATTCCTTAGCCCCATTTTTAAAAATAGCAAGATTAAGCATTACAACATAAAATAAACCAATTATTGTAAGAAAAATAAAAAATTCTTTTTTTCTTTTTTTAATAAAATGATATTTATACAACAATAAAACTGGAATAATTAATGGGACATAAATTTTGGCTGGGTGATAAGAAAAAAATGACAAACCAAAAACAAATGCAGAGATAATGATTAATTTTATATCTTTTTTTTCTGAATAGTACAAAAACAATGCAACTCCAAGAAATGTTAAGAAAAGACTCAGCCCAACTTCAAGTCCAGTTCTTGATATTAAAATATTCCATGGATTAATGGCAAACAAAAATGCAGCTATTAATCCGATTTTCTCGCTCTTAAACAGACTCTTTGTTAAAAAGAAAATTGCTATAATAGATAGTGTTCCAAAAATTGCTGACGGCAATCTTTCGGAAAAAGGACTTAACCCAAAAAACATTACTGATGGAATAACGCTATATGTATATAGCGGTGCTCTGAAATTGTTTGCTTGCCCCTGAAACTGCAGTGGCCATTTATTCCCATAAGGATCTTTTCCTGTCTTAATTAATGAATAAGCGGTATAACCAGTATCGGCTTCATCAGCATGCATACCGGGAGGATTGCTCCCCAAATTATAAAATCTTAAAAAAAGACCTACTACTATTATAAAGAGTAGCGTTGTAATAGTTATGTGTTTGAGGATAAATTCTTTCATTCGGTTATAATATAATGATATCATAGACGAATAAATTACATCAGACAAAATGTATCAATATTTATTGCGATGACAAAAATTAAAAAAATTCCCACAGTGTATATTTTTTTACTCGTATTTATTTCAGCAGCCATTTTTCGAATCACAAGTTTAAATTTAATAGAATTTAAGTCTGATGAAGCAATAAATCTACTTTTAGCCGCTCGTCCTATTTTTGGTCATGAATTTGCTCCTGGAGGAACCGTATCAAGCGTTGGAATACTAAACCCTCCATTACTTAACTATCTTTTGTTGCCTATGGCAGCAATTAGCCTTGATCCAAGATTCGTATCCTTCACGATCGCCTTGATTAATTCCGTTACAGTAGGGCTTCTTTTTTTAATTTTCAAAAAATACTATGGAACAAAAATAGCATTTATTGCAAGTATTTTAATGGCTTTTTCACCGTGGATGATTTTGTATTCGAGAAAAATCTGGATGCAGGACTTGTTAATCGTATTTCTTGCACCTTTTATATTTAGTGTTCATAAGATAATTATCGAAAAAAACTACAAATACTGGATTGTTTTTACAGCCAGCTCATTATTTTTAATACAAATTCATCAGGCAAGCTTATTTTTTGTTGGTTTATTCTTTCTCTTTTTATTGCTCAAAAAAACAAAGATAAACTATAAATATATGTTTCTTGGACTCTTAATTGGTGCTTTGCCCCTAATTCCATATTTTATTTTTCAGCTACAAAGCGGGTGCCCTGATTGCTCAGCTTTACTTCTCGCAAAAAACAAAACTGCCACAACCTATTCGGCATTAACTCTTGCAAGACCTTTTCAATTAATGGGCCAAGGATCTTTTAGCTCAATTATTGGAAACGATTTTATTAATTTTGCGTCAATATATCCGCTTTTATACAAACTTCGTAGCATTTTTTACCTTGAATATCTCTTTCTTCCTTTAGGCGTATTAATTTTTTTCAAAAAATTTAAAGATAAAAGGATCTTTGTCTATCCTGTGGTTATCTTACCCTTTCTATATTTTTTTCTAAAAATAGAGCCATTCATGCACTACTTTATAATAATCGCCCCCTTTCTATTTCTTTTTTTGGCCACTTTTTTTTCTTATTTACTTGACAGAAAAAACAAACTCATAAAATACTCAGCCATTCTGATACTTGGAGTAATTATCTCTGTGTCTATTTATTTTGAATTTGCCTTTACTTCTTTAATTAAGCTAAAAGGCGGACTCGATGGTGACTATGGGGAAGCTTATGTCTCAAGCTCCAAAAAAATTAATAAATCAATCGCACAATATAAAGATGCAGCTGATTATTGGGAGATTTTCTTATCGAGCTATATTCCAAATTCTATTATGTATGGATATTTACCCATACCAAAATTGCTGTATAGCTATAAAGACATTGACAGTAGAATACTTATTCTTGAAGAGAAATTAAATAAAAATCCAAATGATCCAAGAATAAAACAAGAGCTAACTGCCCTCAGTACCTCTACACTACTTGATAAAAATCTGATTGATAGACTTTGGTTAAAAAAAGGCAATGGTGAATTTTATGAAAATCTATACAAAAACGTATTTAACAACTATTTATCTAGCACATTTAAAAAACACTATCATTCACCTTTTCTCGGATTTTCTTTTGACTATCCTGAATTTTGGAAAATAGAAGAAACGGAGAATACTATTCTTGCCGGCGCAGACGACTATATGCTGGTTATTAAAAAACTTGATAAAATCGGGGACGATATTGAGTTGAAAGATAAGGTACAAACAACAAATCTCTTAAACCAAAACGTGAGTAAGTATGCTTGCCAACTCTTCATTGATCAATGCTTAAGCGCTTATTACCCAATTAAAATATACGACAATGAGTTTTTGGTCTATATAACATTTACAGGCGAAGGGGACGCGGATATTCAAAGACAAAAAAATTTTGAAACCGCATCGGAAGAATTAATAAATTCGGCCAGAAACCACGAATAATAATTTTAACTTCTATCCTCCGGCCAGAAGTATGCTGTTATAAATACCATAGAAAGATATCCTAAGTGACTGTTGTTAAAGTATCTTGAGAAGTACCAAAAGATAAAAAGAAAAATTCCGTATAGAATAATTAGTGTTTTGACGGTCGGATTTTTTTTGAAATATTTGTACATTAGAAACATTAGAGGAATGGAGATAGCAACCTGAATCAGTGTAAATGGAAAGTACGCGTCCACATCTTTTATAAACCCCCACTGGCTCAATAAAGCCCCAAAGCCGTAACCTGAGATTGGATAGCTATGCAATGTGCTTCCAGAAAGATAACTGATTGTACTGTCGATAAATGCTTTTTGATTCCAAAGAAAAAATGGAACCACCAAAATCGCAAAGGTTATTGCAAAAACGCTAAGATTTTTTATGATTTTAACAAAAGACTTATTTTTAAAATACAGGAATAAAAAATAAAATGGAAAAATTGGCCAAACAGATTGCTTTACTGCAAATGCTAAAGCCATAAAAAATCCTCCCAAGCTATATTTACCTTTATACAGAAAAAACAGAGCTGGAAAAAGGAATCCAAACATAAACATATCAGATCTACCCTCAAGGGTATAACCAAGCATTGCAGGGTTAAACACCAAGAGAGTTAAGAATAATAGTCTTTTTTCCTTATCTTTTGTTAGTACTGATGCAAATATTAAAGTGGAAAGAAAAAGTAAGAATAACGGGATCCTTCCGTCAAAAAAACCAATAGTATGAACGCTGACATAATAAAATGGGAGAGTAAATAGAAGATAAAAAGGCTCCATAACAAAGTGATAAAGCGCTGGATTAACCTCAGTATCCGAATAATTAAACTGCTCCATCGGGGTCCCAAAGTAGGTAGTGGAATATGGATTTTTTCCATCCAAAATAAATCTAACTGCCGCTTCTTGCTGCAGGACAATATCATGAATCTGATAAATCGGAGCTACATTATGCCTTACAATTATTGCGGAGTAAAATCCTGCACCAACTGTTGCAAAAATTATAAACCACAAAATAATTTGCTTGTACTTGAAATATAAGGCTTCTTTGATTTTTGTGATATCCAATACAACATACAGAAGGAGGGCTAAAAAAATTAGCCCAAAAAGCAAAAATGGAGTGTCCCCAGGACTTATTCTATAAGTCATAACAAAAGGGATTGATAAAGCAAAAAGCAATATGTTTGATAAGGATATGTTCATATCATTTATTCCCAACAGGGATATTTAAAACTTTGCTATATAATGCTTCGTACCCATCAATCATTTGTTCAAGATTAAACTTTTGCTCAACATGCTCACGACACTTCCTTCTGTCGATCTCGCCAATTCGCCCTATTGCCTCTCTCAAGCCTTCTATTCCAACTTTTTGTATCATCCAATTGCCTGTCTTATTATTTTCGGATTCATTTACAATAAATCCAGTAACTCCGTCTTCTACAATCTCAGGAACTGCACCATTCGCATAAGCTATAACTGGGCACCCTGACGCCATTGCCTCTATCAATACCATTCCGAAAGGCTCTTGCCACTTAATTGGAAAAAGGAGGGCAATTGAATTTTTTAAAAATTCAGACTTCTCTTTATCTCCGACTAGAAATGGGTGTTCTATTATCTTGGATGTAAAAAGAGGCTTTATTGATTGTTCAAAATAAGTGGATGTCTTGTAATTCTCGCTTGTTGCAAATCTTAATTCAATATCACACTGCTTTGCAGACAAGATAGCATCTTCAAATCCTTTTCCCTCAACAAGCCGACCCAAAAACGATAAATAGGTTCCTTTTTCGAAAGAAAAATCATACCTACTTACTTCAATGCCATGATAAACAGTGTCAATGATATTTATATTATAATTGTCTAAATATTGAGATTTCTGTAGCTTAGAAATCGTGGAATAATTTGCTCCACTTGTAAAATTATACCTCTGGTATTCAAAAGTATTTTTGGGGAATACAAGATCATGTATTGTTGTAACTACTGGAACCGTACTAAGCGCAGAAAAATATGAAGCAAAATAACCAAAGTAATTATGCAAAATGTCCAATTGCCTTCTATTAGCATCGATCAGCGCCTTACTAATAAGCTGAACCTCGTATTCATACCCCTCCCTCAATAAAGCTCGTGCTTCTTTGTCGTCACTATAAATATCTTTAATAGAATATAGCTCTTGTTTTTCAAATATTTCACTTCCAGAAACAAGCCTTGAAGATACATCCAAATCTGGGGTACTGTACACCGTTATATCATGGCCTCTTTTATCAAGTCCCTCAAGCAACTGTAGGAATAATTCACGAGGAGCAAATACTCTTTTATTATATTTTTTTGCCATCAACACAGAGGGCATCATTAATCCTATTTTCATTTTCTCACTAACCCCTGATATAAGGACTCGTAATTCTCAATCATTTTTTTAACAGAAAAGTTTTCTTCGACGTGTCTTTTACAATCCAAAGGATGAATTGTATCGATTTTTTTAAGAGCTGCCTTTAAGCCATCAACTCCATCATGATAATCTACAACAAACCCCGTCTTACCATCCACAACTATTTCTTTTACCGATCCTCTATCAAAAGCGATGACTGGCGTTCCACAGCTCATTGCCTCAGCCATAACCAGCCCAAAGGGCTCCTCTTGATTGATAGTCATAAGAAATGCTTTAGCATTCTGCATCAATGACACAACCTGCTCAATTGATAATGACTGCTCAGCGGATACATCCCCAACCCAACTAATATCTTTATTTAAATGAGGCTTAACGTCTTTAATAAAAAAGTCTCTATCTTCAACAGCTGCATAAAGTTTCAATTTTTGGCCAGTTTCTTGCGCAAGCTTAATCGCCCATTTCACTCCTTTTGGATCTAAAAAGTCACCATTCTTGTTTTTTGCCTTTGGCATTCTGCCTAGCCAGAATAAATAATCATCTTTCTTCTCTTTATAAGAATATAAGTCTGTATCTACACCATTATAGACAACGTCATAAATTTTCCCTTTTTTGTACTTTTTTTTATAGCCCTCCGACAATGCAACGTAATTCACATTCTTATAAAGACTTAAAATATCATCCATGTAATTGTCATAAAGAGCGTGAAGAGTCGTTACCATAGGAATTTGTAATTTATCTTCAATTATAGATGGAAAAAAATCTGGATAAGTATGATTATGAATGACGTCAAAATCCCCTTGAACTTCTATTATTTTCTTAGTCAACTCCATTAAAAATGCAGTATTCCTTAAAAATTCATTTTCGGCCTTTGGTAAATCTACCCATCCTTTTTCTATAACTGGTATTATTTTGACTCCCGGAATCTTACTATCAGCAGTGCCCAAAAGAGACACGTCATGGCCCTTATTTACCAACCCCTCAGCTAATTGATAAATTATCCTAGACCTGGAAGCGAAATTATCCGAAGTGACCTTTCTTTTAAGCGTAGAGACAAGTAGAATCTTCATGAAGCAATTATAATACTAAAGTAATTCACTGCATCTTTCAATTGCCATTTCTTTTATGGGTCATTGTTTTAGACAATTCAGGGTCTACCCCCTTTACTATTTCTATGTACTCTTTTGTTGAGTAGCTAAACTGCTTATATATTGCTTCAAATTGGTCAGCAATCTTTGTCCATGTGAACTTTTCTTCAACGATTTTATAGGCGTTATCGGAAAGCTTTTTTCTCAATTCGTCATTTTCTAAAAGCAAATTTGCTTTATCAGCAATTTGCTTACTATTTCTAGGTCTTATCAAAAATCCGTTGTAACCCTCTTTTATAATAGTAAGAGTGCCACCTTTGTTTGTTGCAAGAACAGGAGTTTTTGCAGCCATGGCCTCAAGAGTAGTAAGACCAAGTGGCTCACTCCAAATACTCGGTGCGACATACACATCTGCTCTTGCATAAAGAGCATGAAGCAACCTTTCGTCTTGAGTTTTAATATATCCAGTTAAAATTACATTTTTTATTTTTTTATCTTTTATTTCCTGCTCTATGTTTTTTCTTTCTGGACCATCTCCTGCTATAACAACTTTGCCCTTTATTCTTTTTGCTGCTCCTACAAGGTAAATCACGCCTTTATTTTTTGTAAGTCGTCCTGTAAACAATACGACCTTATGGCCTGCTAGTTTGTATTTTTTGTTAACCAACCTTACTTCTTCAGGATCGTCTCGAAAATCTTTTAAATCAACGCCTCCCATAACAACTTTGCATTTATTACTCAATTCTTTTCCAAACATTTTTAAATACCATCTTTTAGTAAAATCACTATTCGCAGTAATCGTTCTTGCAATTTTATTTGCATCATTTATTAATCCTATAAATCTTCCGTCTCTAGCTAGATAGCTTAAATCGCTACCATGGGTTGTAATAATAAACTTAATTCCAAAAAGAATTTTTATAATCCTAGCAACTCCGGGCAAAAAAGAAGTATGAAGTACATGAATTATTTGAGGATTAAAATCTGCTACTGCATTAATAGAGGTATCTAAGTAGCTTGTAAAGATATCTCCTAGCTCTTTACCGCTCATGTCATCAAAGCTTTTAGCTTTAGGTAATTCAGGATGACCAACAAAAACACCCATTTGAGGAGGTTTTACGACGTAATGCTTTATACCTTTTAATTTTCTATTATCAGGCGCGACAATCGCCACTTCATGCCCTCTTTCAACAAGCTTCTCAGCAAGAGCACGGAGATAAGAACCGCTACCATTTCCCCATAGAGGAAACATATATAAAAACAGTATTTTCATTCAGGAAATTATTATAACATAACAACAGACTCATCCAAGAAGATTAATCCATAACCCGATACTTTAAAAGTGTCCAAAGAGCCTTAGAGCCATCCTTAAATGTGTGAATTTTTTTTCCTTCATCATATCCTCTTGGCTTAGTAGTTATGTTGAGCTCATGTATCTTAAATCCTTTCTTTAGAAGCTTTGCTGTAATTTCAGGTTCAAAATCAAAAGATTTCGCTTTAAGAATTATCCCTCTTAGCGCCCTTGTTTCAAAAACTTTATAACCTGTCTCCATATCAGACACTGTTGCTCCATAAAGAATACTCGTAATAAGACTTAGGAATTTATTGCCAAAAAAGTGAAGGAGAAAAGGAGTTTTGTTTTTGCCAAAAAATACAGGCTTCATCTTAAGCCTAGTTCCATAAACTACAGAAGTATCTTTTTTGACTATGGGCAAAATTAATCTTGGAATATCATTAGGGTCATACTCAAGATCAGCATCCTGAATCAATATAATATCGCCCTTTGCTTTTTTGATCCCTGTTTGCACAGCAGCCCCTTTTCCCG
>Ga0210057_1001332_pt1 | contig 37722 bp, 38 predicted proteins | sample CryGeyCG2114_010_2_FD_183968 | JGI IMG/M metagenome (GOLD analysis project Ga0210057, IMG submission 183968) | Groundwater microbial communities from aquifer - Crystal Geyser CG10_big_fil_rev_8/21/14_0.10 (SPAdes) (version 2) | ecosystem: Environmental > Aquatic > Deep subsurface > Groundwater ... | reverse complement strand
TGGGAGCATTCAGATACTTTGCCACAAGTGGAGCTTACTCCACAAGAGATGACGGAAGAGCAGACGCAGAAGGATATGTTCCAATTAGTTATGGAATAGGATTTAATAATCCAAGTCCATTCTACGACGCTAATGAGATTATCCAAGCTGGTCCGGCACTTGGTCCTTACTACGGAGCAAATATCTTAGCACCCGGTGCAGAACATGCTCTGACATTCAGACTTAACCTGCCAGAACCATGTAACGGAGACTTTGACAGTGGACAGATATTCTTCTGGGGAGAAGCTATCTAAATATCAATAAAATTTTATTTTTTTCTTTTTTATTTTATTTAAGGATTAAGGCGCGTTTGCCTTTAGAAACGCGCCGCACTCTAAAAAGAGGAGAGATAATGGGAAAAACAAAGCAAAAAATAAGAGGAAACAATTTAACTTATAGCTGGAAGCCGATAGTAATATTCCTGCTACTTGCTGTTCTTTTTCCGTTAGTTTCGGCAGAAGTCCAGCTTGCCTGTATCGGTGAAGGCGAAACAATTGAATTTTCTCTTTGCAACCCTTTAATTCCTGACTTCACCTGCGATAGAGATATCTGCCAGATTTGTGTGAACGAAATATCTCCGGGAGTTTATTGCCAATCAAACTACTGCAATTCGCTCGGATTGACGTGCTCCAACAGCACGACTACGACAATAGACCAATCTCCTCCAATTCTTGAAATCCTCTCTCCGATAGAGGAAGAAGTTTACACGAGCCGTTCGGTTTTTCTTAATTTAGAATCGTCAGAAAGAGCAACCATTCACTTCATTGACAATCAGGACAACCGCGGACGCTGGACCACACTCTGTAACGACTGCTTGTCTCACAGCAGGGCAAGAAATTTTGATGAAGGGCTGAACGATTTGATGTTCAGAGTGGTTGACCGCACAGGAAACACCGCGTTCTTCAACCTAACTTTTTACATAGATTCAAAGGAACCGAGAATCAGCTCCACCGAACCAAGAAGCGGTTTTGCCTCCGGCTCGTTCAAAGTAAAATTTGATGAGAGCAATCCAATTCTTTTGGTTTTAAACTATGGAAACTCCCAAACCGGATTCAGACAGCAAGAAATTAATCTGGAGACAGAATGCGTTGAAGAGAGAGATACTGAATGCGAAACCCAAGTTGCTCTTGAGGACTACGACGAACAGCAAATCCAATATTTTTTTGAGCTAACTGATGTTGCAGACAGCACCGTTCAATCAAAAACCGAAGAGCTGGCTGTGGACAACTTGCCTCCAGAAATAAACTCTTTTGATTTTGAAGTTGAAGGGAGAAGGGTAACTTTTTTCTTAGATGTTGCAGAAACAAACTTTGATGAAGCCATTTATTATGACAGTTCTGACCTAAGACCAAGATGGAAAAAACTCTGCTCAAATCCACTCTGCGAGAAAAAAATAAATTTCGCGGATGGCAACCACGATGTTGAAATAAAAATATTTGATGAAGCCGGCAACGAAGCCCAAACTTCCGCATCTTTCTTTACGGATTCAAAGAAGCCGAAAATTTCTAAAACCGAGCCGAGACGCGACTTCGCCTCCGAAGAGTTTTACATCAAGTTTGACGAAATAAACCCTGTTTCTTTGGTTTTAGATTACGGAAACTCCCAAACGGGATTTAACCAGCACGTTTTAGACATTGAAAACTCCTGCTCTCTCGGCAACAGATATTACGAATGCCTTGCCTTGTTAGACCTGTCCTCTTATGACAGCGAAGAAATAGAATACTCTTTTACACTAACGGATATCATCGGACAGCAGGACAGCAAGGGAGAAAGCGGTTTGCCGGTTGATACGACATTTCCCGAGATAACTCAAATTTTACATTCAATAGAACGCTCCCGTGCAGATGTAACTCTTTCAATAACGGAAGAAAATTTTGAAGGGGCAAGCTATATCAACGGCGCAGATTCGAGTCCGAGAGAAAGGACATTCTGCTCCAGATTATCCGAAGGAGAATGCAACAAGAGAATTTCTCTTCGTTCCGGGACAAACCTGATTACTTTTGTTGTTTATGATGAAGCCGGAAACTCAATCGCACAGGATTACGAGATTGTTCTTTAACGGTTTTTTTGTAAAGCGGGAGTTCTCACATTTTCAAAGTTCTCTGTAAACTTTAGGAAATTGGCGGTGTCGCATTTCGGTAGGCAAGACCTCAAAATAATTTGTAAAATTATTATTTGATAATGTCGAGAAATTTCTTCTAAGAAATTTCCCGAGACTTTTAGGATAATTAAAACGGTCTAATCGCGATTAAGGAAAGTTTTTTCTTCCTCGTGGAGCGAAGCGGAACAGGGCTAAAGAAAAAATTTGGGTGGAGAAGTCTGCAAAACTTCGGAGCTCTTTAATCGCTGTTCAACTCTCCCGAAAACTCAACACTCTCCCAATATTAGATTTTAAGAAGAACTTTGCTTCTCCAAATACGACACCTTTTTATTTATTAAATTCCGACATCCGAAAATCAGCATTTCTACTATAACAAGATTTAAATAGCCATTTTCTTAAAACATGAGATGGAAGAAGAAAACCATCAGGAAGAAAACGCGCCTGAAGAGAATGACCAACAGGAAACAAGCCAGGAAGAAAACCCTGCGGCAAAAGTTTTCGTGGGAAACCTCGCATTCAGCGCTACTTCTGAAGAACTAAAAGCAGAATTCTCGAAATTCGGAGAAGTCATTGAAGCAGTCATCATAAAAGACAAATTCAGCGGACGCTCAAAGGGATTCGGTTTCGTAACTTTCTCAAAGCCCGAAGAAGCTAAGAAAGCAATTGACGAACTGAACGGAACAGATTTTCAGGGAAGAAAGCTGACAGTTAACGAAGTCCGTTCCAGAGAAGAAAGACATTAATCTCACTTGTGAAAAAGCGAAGATTCTGTAGAAAATTATATTGATGGGCGAAATTTCTAAGACTTGCGACTAACCTTATCCCGTTTCTGCTTGAATCTCTCAAATTTTTTCCAGTCTTCAGAAGACATAATATATCCGACGCAGTTTTTCGCTCTGCAATGGCAGGGCGTGTCTTTCAAACTCTCCTCATCAAACTCAAAAGCGTAATCGTAAGTCAGCTCCTCTCCTTTCTTGATGTCCTTAATCGCTGAAATCCAGATTTTTCCTTTAACAATCTCGGACTCGCAGTTCGGGTTGCACGAATGATTAATCCACTTCGCCTTGTTCCACGAAACATTACCATCAAGGTCATACTTTTTGTTCAGCTCAAAAATATAATACTCTCCAGATTTCCCGGTTCTTTCTGCTTTTTTATCAATCGCATCAATTCTTCTCTCCGCTTCCGCCTTGCTTATTTTTTCTCCCACATATTCAATAATTTTTTCACCCTTCTTGATGTTCTCGCCGGCAAAAACACATTTCCCGTGAATCCCTCCTCGGCTCACAACAATTTTCGGCAATTTCGTGTTCATGCAATCCTTAGAAAAAAACCTTTTAAAACTCTTTCCTACGGGAGAGTGTCGCATTTACGGAAGTTATGTCGGGAAATCTTAGAATTTCAGAAATTAGGAAACCCCGATTTTACGACAGGGCTGGAGTTACAAAAATATTTATACTTCTAACGACAACAAATCCAATGAACCTCAACGAAATAAACGATGCCATGTCGCCTCTAAAAGACTGGGCTCTCGACGCGAACTCCATAACGAAAAACTTCGTTTTCTCAACATTTAAGGAAGCTATTGAGTTCGTGAACAAAATCGGTGAAGTAGCGGAAAAGCACAGCCACCACCCTGACGTCCTGATAAACCACAACCAAGTCCGCCTCATCCTCACGACTCACTCGTTAAGCGGACTCTCCCAGTTAGATTTTCAGGTCGCGAAGGAGATTGACCAACTGGATGCAGATTAGTATTTTCTCTCAGTCTCCTTAGCTAACTCTCCAATCAGCAGAACTAACTTCTCTAACAAGCAAGGGATTGTCAGAAATTCGGGGCTTTTTGTTTTGGTGATTAGTACAGTTCGGCACTAACTTTTTTATTTCTTGCAGTTATAATCATTAATAACCCTATAAACAATGATTTTAAATTGCTGGTGATGTCTGGCAATTATTTTATTATTAATTATCGTCGTTATTTTACAATAATTTGGCTATTCTTTGGGCTAAAATGTATCAATCGTCTTTGTTTTTTATCTGGCATTTTTTGAGAAGTCACTCAAACCTGACACAGCCAACAAGCAATCAATTTATATAACATTTACTCTTCTATAAAAAAATGTTTTTACAAATAGTGGTTCTCGCCTTGGCAGTCCCAACAGGAATTCTCATGGCTAACTTAACAAAAGAGGAACTCAAATCTGGAAGGAAATACTTTAAAGCCATCATCATCTTGGCAATTCTGGCAACGATTTGGTTTTACCTAACGAATTTCCCCTCGGAAGCTCTGACAAGCGCTTTTATCGCGATAACTACTTTTATTTCCCACATAAAGAGTGCGAGATGAAACTCCTAAATACAAGTAAAGAATGAAAGTCTCGTAAAATCGTCTGGTAAATGAAAATCAACAAGGAGAAAATCGTGCCAATCCTGCGATGCGACATCGGGAAAAATAAAACCCAAATAACTTTGTCATGTAAACACATCATAAGGGCCGTTTGTTAAATTACAGAAACAAATATTATCTTTATTTAGTCCTGCTACAATGACCAGCACCAAAAATATTTCCAAAGGCACGCGCTTTTTTTCCTATTCAAGAAAAGTATAAAAGGTTTCAAAACGGATGAATAAGATGATAGACTTTCATAAAACCGAATCTGATGTCCTCAAGTTCTGGGAAAAAAACAGGATTTACGAGAAGACGAAAGAACGCAATAAAAAAGGCAAACCTTTCTATTTCTTACAGGGTCCGCCCTACACTTCTGGCAAACTGCACATCGGTCAGGCGTGGAACAATTCTCTGAAAGACATGGCTCTCCGTTTCAGAAGAATGCAGGGCTTTGATGTCTGGGACCGTGGCGGTTACGATATGCACGGCTTACCGACGGAAAACGCCGTTCAGAAAAAACTCGGACTAAAAACAAAAGAGGAAATTGAAGAATACGGGGTTGAAAAATTCATAAAAGCGTGCCTTGAATTTTCTGTTGAACACGCCGGATATATGGACCAAGACTTGTGGAGAATGGGTGTCTGGTTAGACCATAAAAACGCCTACAAGCCTATTGAAAAAGAATTCATAAGTGGTGAGTGGGCTTTCTTCAAAAAAGCCGCACAGCAAAAGAGATTATACAAAGGTCTCAAGACGATGCACTGGGACGCGCAGTCCGAAACCGCTTTGGCAAAACACGAGCTTGAATATAAAACGGTCAAAGACAAATCAGTCTTTCTGAAATTCAAAAAGAAAAACGCGAAAAACGAATTTTTTGTGATTTGGACTACAACACCATGGACAATTCCATTCAATCTCGCGATAATGGCAAACCCTGAAATAGATTATGTAAAAATTAAAGTGGACAATGAAATCTGGATAATGGCTAAAGCCCCCGCATCTGCTTTCATGAATTCTGTTTTAGAAAAAAAATTCAAAATCGTCGGAGAATTCAAGGGGAAAACTTTGGACGGGCAGGAATACGAACACTTTTTCTCTGAAGAAATGCCTGGAATTTTTGAAAAACTAAAAAAAGAATCGGAGAGAGTTCACACAATTGTTATGAGTTCAGATTATGTAGATACATCTTCTGGCTCGGGTTTAGTCCACTGTGCTCCGGGCTGTGGTCCCGAAGATTTTGAAGTCGGAAAAGAATATGGAATCAATCCTTTCAACACTCTGAACGAAAGAGGCGAATTTGAAAACTCGGGGAAATTCACAAACTGGAAAGCAAAAGTTGAAGACTCCAAGTTTATAGAGGAATTCAGGAAAAAAGGTGTTTTGCTGGCGACGACGGAAGTTGAGCACGAGTATCCTCACTCCTGGCGTTCACATAAGCCGGTGGTTTTTAGGACAATAGAACAGTGGTTCTTAAAAACAGAAGACCTGTCGGGCACACTTCTCAAACTTGATAAATCCGTAAGATGGACTCCTGAAAAATCAGGAGAAAGTTACAGGAGATGGACGGAAAACCTTAAAGACAACTCGGTAACAAGACAGCGATACTGGGGATGCCCTGTTCCAATTTGGATTAACGAAAAAAACTCCGAGGATTATTTAGTAATCGGCAGTGTTGAGGAATTAGAAAAACTTACAGGGAAGAAATTTGATTCTCTTTCTTTGCACAGACCGCAAATTGATTCTGTATTAATTAAAAAATCCGGCAAGACTTACAAACGAATCCCGGATGTGGCAGATGTTTGGATAGACTCCGGAACTGCGTCGTGGAACTCTCTTCGCAATGACCCAAAACTCATAAAAAGGTATTTTCCTGCCGATTTAGTTTTGGAAGCAACCGAGCAAACCCGCCTTTGGTTCTCGCTATTGCAAATTTGCTCCGCGGTGATGTTTAACGCCTCAAGCTATAAAGATGTTTATGTTCACGGGATGATTTACGACTTTCAGGGAACCAAAATGTCAAAGTCGCTTGGAAACATAATTCCTCCTTATGAAGTCATAGACAAATACTCTGCCGATATCATGAGAAATTACCTTTGCTCTGTAACCGCGGGTGAGACAATCAGCTTCAACTGGGAAGACATAAAAGTCAAGCAGAGAAATCTGATAATTCTCTCCAATATGGCTTCTTACATTCTTGATTTGGAAAAACAAAAGCCGAAAAAAGGTGCTCCCGGTTTGGAAGAAAAATGGATTCTTTCAAAATGCAATTCAACTCTCAAAAAAGTAACCGAGCTTTTCGAATCTTACCGCCTTGACGAAACCATTCCGGAAATAGAAAACCTTTTCATCACGCTTTCAAGAGATTATATAAAATTTGTCAGGGACAAAGCGCCCGAAAACTCCTCAGTTTTAGAAACTCTGAAAGAAGTTTACACCACGGTTCTTAAAATGTTTGCACCAATCGCTCCGTTCTTGACAGAAAGTCTTTGGCAACAAATGAAACAAAAAGAAGAATCAATTCATCTTACAAGCTGGCCAAAACACGATGCAAAAAAAATAAACAACCAACTGGAAGAAGATTTCATGTTGGCGATGTGGCAGATAGAAAAAGGACTTGCTTCCCGCGATGAAAAAAAATTAGGTTTGAGGTGGCCTCTGGCTAAGGCGACTATAACTTATCATAAAAAATTCACTAATGACATAGAAAAAATTATTGCAAATCAATTAAATGTAAAACAAATTAAGTGGAAGCATGGTTTGGAGGGCACATGGAAAGTTGAACTTGACACAACCCCATCAAAAGAATTGGAAGCAGAGGGCTTCGCCCGCGAAATAGCAAGAAAAGTTCAAGCCGCGAGAAAAAAAGCCGGACTGCAAAAACAAGATGTAATTGAATTAGAAGTTCGTTTAAGCAAAGGTCTAAAAGAACTTCTTGAATCTCAAATCCAATTTCTGAGAGAAAGAACCAACTCCATCTCACTCAAGTTGTCAGTAGGAGTGAGTGGTAGTGAATCCAATTTGTCGACGATAAAAAGTGAAAAAGTATCTTTTCAGTTCACTAAAATCAAAAATAGATAACGAATTTAGAAAACATTTAAATACTGTAATGTCTAAAAAAGGAGAGGTGCAATAACTAAAGAATGATAATCAAGGAAGAATTTTTGAGCAGACTCCGAAAGATTTTTGACTTAAATCTTTATGAGGCGAAAGTTTGGACTGCTCTTCTCTCGCGTGGTGTTTCAACTGCCGGAGAACTAAGCAATATTTCTGATGTTCCGCGTTCAAGAACTTACGATATCCTTGAATCCCTTGAAAAAAAGGGCTTCATAATAATGAAACTTGGAAAGCCGATAAAATTCGTTGCTCTAAAACCGGAGGAAGTGATAGAAAGAGTCAAGAAAAATCTTGTTGTTCACGCCCAGACAAAATCAAAACGTCTTGAAGAATTGAAAGGTGATGAGGTTCTCTCCGAGCTTAGCGGTTTATTTGAAAACGGAGTCAAGTTTGTCGAACCATCAGATTTGTCAGGCTCTTTGAGAGGACGCCAGAATCTGCACAATCATTTGGACATGATGGTTCGTAACGCAGAAAAAAACATTACCCTCGTTACAACAGCAGAAGGGTTAAACAGAAAATTTGAAGCTTTAATATCCTCCTTTGAAAAAGCAAAGAAGAGAGGAATAAAAGTCAGAATCGCCGCCCCAATAGACCAATCAAACATTAGCGTCGCGAAACAGCTCTCTAAGGTGGCCGATGTCCGCGATACCGCAAATAAAAGTGTCAACGGTCGATTTGCAATTATAGATTCGGGGCAATTAATGTTTATGCTCACCGATGATGAGTCGGTTCATCCAAACTACGATGTTGGAGTCTGGATTTCAACCGAGTTTTTCGCTAAAGTTATGGAGCAGATGTTTGATCTCGCTTGGGACGGGTTCACGCCTCTCAACAAACTCAAAATAAAAATGCCTTCTCCTGTAAAGAGAAAGTAGTTAGTTTTTCTTGAAGAGCATGGTGGTTGTTAAACCCTAAAATCAGTGCAGGTTTTGTTCATTTTTTTGTTTTAGTTAGCTTAAACGTGCAGTTATTCTTTTACTGAGCCCGACTTGAGTGTGTTCGGTGCGCCTCCGGCGCTAAATATCCGAATAAACGACCGCTGTCGGCTTTGAGATCGCGCCCGCCATTCAGCCCAGACCAGAAGCAAGCCTGCCGACGCAGTCTTGTTTTGTTTGTCCTTTTACCCAACCATAAATCCTAGATGTAATAGGGGGAGAACAAAAATAGAAAGCATAGAAGATAAAATAATTAGCAAAGGAGAAAGAGCAGATATTGCAACTCCAATCCTGACGGAATTATTTAGAAGTTTATACCTAAAAAAGAACCTTAAACATATTACCCATGAAGAAATAGACAGTATCAACGAGATTATTTCACCATTTTTGACTGGAAAAATAGGGGTGGATTTTATGAGTAAAGGAGACATAATGACTGCTTCGATTTGTATAAAAAACAACGAAACTCTTATTATCAGAAACAAAAAACATTTTGAAAAAATTCACGAGCTGAAAATTTAGACATACTGACCCGTCTCTGTCATCTTATTATTCGTCCTTGTTTCTTCTATTTGGTTTATCAGACCACTTTTTGTATGAAATACTAATTGCTATACGAATAGACCTAACAATTCACAAAAACCCTCTTCAAAAATTTTAAATACTTCAAAAATCTGAAGAATATATGAAAGGCTCAACGAAGATTGTAATAGGAATATTAATTGCGACGGTTGTTGTTTTGGCGTTCTTTAGACTGACAAGCAACGCATCTGCAGAACCCGGAATTTACGACGACTTCGCTCAATGTTTGTCAGACTCGGGAACAAAGATGTATGGTGCTTACTGGTGTCCTCACTGTGAGAATCAGAAAAAACTTTTTGGTTCGTCATTTGACTACGCCCCTTATATTGAATGCGACCCGCTCGGCGACGATGCTCAACCGGAATTGTGTAAATCTCAGGCAATAGAAGGTTATCCAACATGGATTTTCCCGGACGGAACTCGTCGCTCTGGAGAAATACCTCTGAGAACTCTCGCAGCTTTATCCGACTGCGAATTACCTACTCAGTAGTCTCTGCTTTTTTTCTTCAACCAACTCAAATAAAACAACCCGACAGAAGCCAAAATCACAAAGTTCAACATCATAATAAAAGCAATCAAACCATAATTTGGCTCGACAGCTCTTTCCGAATCTCCTCGAACAACCCTCTCCCCCTCACCCAGATTTATTTTTTCAGATAGAGGGACAACATTTGAATTCTCAAAGTTTTTCGGATCGCCACAGCGAACACTAATGCTCCTGCTAAAACTGTCCGACTTAGATCTGTAATCAATTCTCGCATTTACCAAATGCTCCTTTCCGTCTATCTCCTCGGGAACATCGATATCAAACTCCTGAGTAAAACTATCATCTCCCCCATAAGATTCAACGCCAAATTCCTTCCTGAAATTCAAACCTAAATCTCTGTTTTCCACAAAAAGTTTAACATCCTGCTTGTCCAATCCAAGATTTTCAATTTTAACCCGCCCGCTAACAACCCCTTCACAAACCGCCTCGGAAAAGAAGTCAAGCCCCGAAATAACAACAAGGTCATCAGGTCTGTCAACGTCAGTTTCCTTATAAATCTGATTGCACGAATCTCCGTCTCCTTCTGCTTTCAGAAGAACTGCGTAATTATCATCTGGTTCAATGTCATCAGGAATTTCTAAATCAAGATTAAACACTTTCGAGCTTCCGTCCTTTATGTCCGCTTCCGAACCAACGTCAGAAACACTTTTTCCGTCGTCAAGATTATACAAATCAACCATTACATTAATATTCTGGTCTTCGCCTAAATTGTTCCTAACCTCAAATTGAACTCTGATACTATTGCCTAACTCGGGATTTTCAACGCTTTTTAATTCAAGAACAAGTCCGGAGTCAACAACTTCACATGAGTTGTTGTCCTTAAAATCCGAGAGACAGGAAGATAAACAACACGCATTGCTGTCTTCAACTTCCAAAACGCTTCCACCGCAAACATTGTTTTCCGTGCAAATTTCTCCTCCAACTTCTGAACAGGAAAAACCGGAAGCCGTTCCGAATATTATGCTCCAAGATTTTCTCACAGAACTCTCCTCGTCTCTGACGATGACTTCTAATGAATAAACTCCTTCGGATTTTGACAAAGAAAATTCATCTGTCGTCGTGCTTTGCACAACTCCGTCTAAAATCCACGAAATTTCAAAATCAGAATCTACATCAACAACTTCAATGGAAAAAATTTTATCAGTGTTTTCTAAGAGTCTGACTATTCTCTCTTCCGGAATGTAAGAGATTATCTCCGGGGGAGAGTTTACGCAATCAAGATTTTTGTCAGAATTTTCGGGGAAGACATCGGCGTCGGAGTCATCGCAATCAGAACCTCCTACAATATCAGAAACGAAGCCGTCTCCATCAACATCTTCCAAATCAAAACCGTCGCAATTCTGGTCAATTCCATCGTAAGGAATTTCGTCCGCTCCCGGATAAATATCGGAGTTAGAATCATTGCAGTCCTCGGCTGCCGGCCAGCCGTCATTGTCTTCGTCTATTTCTGCTAATAACCAGACAAGAACATTCTCAAGAATCTTTTCAGAGTTCTGAGTCCATTCGTTAAAAACCGGTGCGCCGAAGAAAAAATTCCTGACCACTTCTCCGTTGTTGTTTTTTTCTGAATAAACAACTGAAGGTCTCGGGCTGTTGCCTGTGTTTAAACCAACACTTATAACTCCGCTTTGCGAACCTAAAACCAAGTGGTGCATATCCTGTGCAGATGAATAAACTCTAAATTCGTTCGTCGCTAAATCTATCTCAACTCCTTCGTAAACAAAACTCCCTAAGTTTGTTGATTTCATAAACGACTTGGTTGTTCTGCCACTACTTGCTAAATTCCACGCCTCTTCTGCGATTCCCCTGTGGAAAAAAATCGCATTTTTTTCTTCAAGAGGCAAAAATTCTTCCCGACTCACGTCGTCGGCAACTAAAATCGCCTTGTATTCCGAAAAATCAGTTGAGGAAGTTAACTCACTGTTTCTTATTGTCTCAAAACTCAAGCCAAGCCCATCTAATATTCCGGCGATTTTTGCATTGACTAATGAACTGTCGCTGATGTATGCAACATCAACTGCACTTACGAAACCAACACTATAAATCAAAACAAGAAAAAACAAAACAAATTTATTCACGAGGCCTCCTTGACCTCTTTTTCTTCCCTTTTGTATTCAAAGCGTAAATGATAAACGCTATTAAAATAACAAGGAGAACAAATGTAGAAATAAAAATTGCGTTTGTTTCTTTTACTTTTTCAACAAAACTCAATCCGGAAATTCCATCAGGCGAGGACGAAACGTCATCAATTTCATCTGTTTTTTTGTCGGAAGTAATCACAATGACCGTCGCTGAAAGACCAAAACCGTTTCCGTCTCCTTCAACAGGAATATATTTTACATTGATGTTGCTTTCCGTCGTTTCTGCTTCATTCGGCGCTGTAATTCTGAAAAAGGCATTTTTTTCACTTCCTGCCTCAAGCTCAAAGCTGTCCTCTTCCAATTCAATTCTGTCGGCTAAATCTCCGGACGCTGAAATTTCAATCTTCATCTTAATGTCGTTGTCGTTAATAACGGTTATTGACTTCCTCATGCTTTCTCCCTGGTCAAGTCTTAAAATCATTCTCCCACCACGAAGTTTCGCAACTACTTTCTGAGCCGAAACATCGCCTACAAATCCTACTATTAGAAGCAAAACAAATAGCCAAATCACTATGCTTTTTTTCATCATTCTCTGAAAATAACTCTTGTGTTTTATTTAAAAACAATCCTGCATTTTAACATACAGTTTCGATAGTCTTAGTTTTGTAATCACTAAAAAAAATAACATCAGGCAGATTCGCTGTTATCCAACAAATTATTGCAGCCCTCATCTGCTGGATAATCAATAAATCCGTCGCCGTCGTTGTCAAATCCGTCATCACATTGTGGAAAGTTAAACGGTGCTTCTGAATCACCAAATGGTTCTCCATCACATCCGGGGTCTGACCACCAGTCAACTAACCCGTCGTCATCATTATCAATAGAGTCATTGCATTCGTGGAAATTCACCGGTCCTTCAGAGTCATCCTGCGGACTTGAACAGCCCGGGTCTTCCGGAAAATCGGTAAATCCGTCGCCGTCGTTGTCTAAGCCGTCAGAGCATTGCGTTATATCGGACTCGCAAACTTCGCCTTCATCAATAGCTCCGTCACAGTTGTTGTCAAAATCATCACAAATCTCTGTTGTTGGTCCGACTTCGCCTATGCACTCCCCGAAGAATCCGTCCTGCCCACAGGTCTCTATTCCGAAACTGCACATTCCGACATCACTCTCTCCACACTCTCTTGTTTCTCCGAGAGAACATTCATCAAACGCACAGACGGAACTGCATCCGTCTCCATCAATTAAATTTCCGTCGTCGCAACTTTCTCCTTCTTCAACTATCCCGTTCCCGCAAATAACAGGAGCAGGAACACACGCTCCTTCCGAGCAAAGAAAATTACAGGTCTCAACAATCCTGCTTTCGACATCTAATGAACAAGTGCTATCTTTAGTTCCGGGATTGTTACATGTGTATGTTTTAAAATCATCAATTATGTTTCTGTTAGAGCAGGACTTCGCTTCTAAAAATCCATCCGCTCCGCAATCTGAATTTATGTTGCATTCTCCACGTCCTCTCGAACCGCCACCGCTTCTTTTAAATGAAAAATCGCAAGCGTTTCCTTTTCCGTCATTATCACTGTCTTCCTGATTCGGATTAAAATACGACGGGCAATTATCACAGCTGTCAACAACTCCGTCGTCATCTGTATCTAAATCTCCACCCGGACCAAATCTGCAATCCCCTGCTGAGTCATCCTGCAAAGGCAAAATCGCGGATTGAAAGTCCGCATTGACTATGTAAGGTTCTCTCAAGATTATTTTGTCTTCCTTTGCGTTTTCTTCATCGGAAGCTCCAAGAGAAATCACTGAAAATAAAATTGCTGTGATAACAACAAGAACTCCCAAAAAAATCAATAACCCAAGCCCAAAAAACTCGCCGTCTTTGTTTTCTATATTGAATGTCATTTTATAATTGTAACAGCTATGATGTTACTTTTAAACATTATTGTTTTTCAAGACAACAAATTTTTTGTTACTATCTCAGGTAAAATTATGGGTAAGAAGACCTGTGTTCTTCTGCAGTTACATCTCCGTCTTCCAAGTTGACTGTTGTCGTAAATCCGCCTCGGCTTATCGGAAACCCATTTCTGTTATAGAAAATAATTTCTCTGCAATTTTCAGGATTGTAAGTCCCATCTCCAGAACCAAGCTCGTCGGCACCTGAAGTCATACTTGCAACATTTCCTGAAGATTCCCCTGCGACAGCAATCCAATAGTCGGGCAAACTTCCGTTAAAAATATGAGTATGTATCCCGCCGGATAGTGGGTCGTGGGGGTCAAGTCTGCTTACCTCTTCATGGTTGAAACTTCCATCACCATTAGTGTAAACTCTGAACAGGTTTATGAAATCTCCTTCGTCTCTTGTTGAAGTGGCAGGGTCGTCTTGTGACCTCGGCAAATTCTCACAGGCATATCTTGCAACATCTCCTAATCCGCCAACATTATCCGTGCAACTTCCATCCCCGGCAAAATTCAGTATTCTCGCGTTTGTAACAGTCCTGTCTTTGTTTCCGCTAAAAACAACAAAATAACGCAAACCCCCATTTCTAATCTGGTCTTCGCTAACTCCTTCGGCGGCTCTAACACTAAAGTTCGCGTTTATTCTATATCTCCCCTCAAAAGAGTCACCAACCCCACTGCTTTCAACAACCAAATCGGTGCTTGGAGCCATATTATTTAAGTCCCCTAAATTGTCGTAAACAAAAGCTGATGCGAAGATAGGCTCGTCATCCTCAACTGAAACTCTCAGACTCACATCTCCTGCAAAAAGATTATCAGTCGTGGCGCAAAGGTCTTCCAAACCGTCCGTGCTCGGGGATTCAACAGTCAAACTCGGAGCAGAATTGCAGTTCGCGCATCCGTCCTCTACGGAGTGAGCTATCGGAAGAGTGAAAGGAACAACAGGAATATGATTAACTGTATGGTGAAACTGACTTATCCCGACGCAGTGTTCCTGATTTCCAACTTCTAATCTAACAACTCCGAATCCTTGCGGCCAACCGGCAGACTCATAAAATACCTGGGCGCAGTTATCCTCTCCAAGCGGAACAACCGGCAGTTCCTGAACGCAAGTCAAAGCGGATGAGGGACCTAAGAGCCCCAAACTCAAAACGGTTTCCAAAGCGCCTTTCTTAACTCTCTTTAATCCTCCTCCGACAATTCTACCAAGATAACTTCTGCCTTTTTCTTCAACGCCTTGTTTTTCCATTGCTCTATTCGCCATTTTCAACTTTTTAAACTTTATGCTCCTTCAGTGTTATCTAAAAGATTATCACAATCCGGGTCGGCTGGGAAATCAATAAATCCATCGCCATCATTGTCAAATCCGTCATCACATTGTGGAAAGTCAAACGGTGTTTCAGAGTCATCCTGCGGACTTGAACAGCTCGGGTCTTCCGGAAAATCGGTAAATCCGTCGCCGTCGTTGTCTAAGCCGTCAGAGCATTGTGTTATAATCGGAACACAAATATCTCCTTCATCATTAAAGCCATCACAATCGTTATCAAAATCGTCACAAATTTCTGTTGTTGGTCCGACTTCGCCTATGCACTCCCCGAAGAACCCGTCCTGCCCGCAGGTTTCTGTTCCGAAACTGCACATTCCGACATCACTCTCTCCGCACTCTCTTGTTTCTCCTGGAGAACATTCATCAATCGCGCAAACGGAACTACATCCATCTCCGTCAATTAAATTTCCGTCGTCGCAACTCTCTCCCTCTTCAACTATTCCGTTTCCGCAGATAGCAGGAGCAGGAACACACGCTCCTTCCGAGCAGGCGAAATCGCAGGATTCGCTAACTTCCTGAGTCAGAGTTGATGAGCAGAAACTATTTGCAGTTCCGGCGTTGTTGCAGTCAAATTCTAAAAATAAATTGGTTATTTCGCTGCCAACGCAAATGTTTCCTCCAATCTGCCCGTCGGTTCCACAGTCTGAATCTTCAAAACAAATCACATCAATCGGCGTGTTGGAACAGAAGCTTTCTGCCGTTCCGGCGTTGGTGCAAATATCCAGAGTTAAGTCATCACTATCATTACAATCGCTGTTTGCGAAACACTCAATCTCGACGCAACTTCCTTCAGAACAAAAGTTGGAGCAAGTTTCCACTAAATCAGAACGCAGAGTTGAGGAGCAAAAACTTTCCGTCGTTCCGGGGTTGCGGCAATCCCAGTTCAAAACAAGCTTTTTAACTTCGTTGGCAGAACAAAACGGCTCACTTAAAGTTGCATCCTCTCCGCAATCGCTGTCTTCAGAACAGGCAATTTCGGGAGTCAAATCCTCGTTAGAACAGAAGCTCTCTGCCGTTCCTGCGTTGTGGCAGATATCTGCGCTGTTTGAATCTCCGTCGTCGCAGTCTAAATTCTCATCGCATCTAACACAAGCTCCTTCCGAGCAGGCGAAATCACACAATCCAACAACCTCCGTGGTTACTTCAATCTCGCAGAAACTCGTTGTCTCGCCAGGGTTTATGCAGGTTGCGGTCTGAAAATTTTTGGCAACATTATCAATAGAACAAAACTCCTGTCCTAAAAATCCGGTGAACCCGCAGTCGTTATTAGAGTTGCAATTTACCGGCGTGTTTCTGCATTCGCTTATGATGCTTGCCGGATGAATGCACTCGTCAAGTGTCAGGGGGTTGTTGTCGTAGCAATCACTGTCAAACTCGCACTCAAATTCCTGACACTCGCCGGCAACACAGCTGTCAGAGCACTGTTCAATAGTCTCTTCGCTAATCTCGCTTGAACAAAAACTATTTGCAGTTCCTGGATTGTTGCAAGTGAAAGTTTCAAATTCTCTGGCGACATTTCCATCTGCGGAACAAAATTCTCCGTCGATGAATCCGTCCAGACCGCAGTCAGTATTTTGTGTGCACTGAAATCCGATGCATTCGCCGGCAACGCAAGTGTCCGAACAGGATTGTATGGCTATTTCCTCTGTTTCGGAAGAACAAAAACTATTTGCAGTTCCTGGATTGTTGCAAGTGAAAGTTTCAAATTCTCTGGCGACATTTCCATCTGCGGAACAAAATTCTCCGTCGATGAATCCGTCCAGACCGCAATCAGTATTTTCCACACAATTAGGAACGATACACTCTCCGTCAAAACATCCGAACTGACAATCCTCAATTAAGACGGCTCCGTCTGCAGGAACGCACTGATTTTCCAAACCAAAATTCTGGCAAGTGTTCGTCCTCTCATTTTGGTAAACATCTCCGGACTGACAGAACGGCTCTTCGGTCAAAACTGACGCGGGGCAATCGGTGTCAACCTGACAGGTTGATACAACATGACCTATACAATCCTGAAACATCGCTCTCGCAGACGGCGTCCAGAAATCGCTCTTTACAATTCCGAAGAAACAAAGATTTGCATTCTGGGTCTTTCCGTTGAACAGTTGTGCTCCGGTGTGCGCTACAGAAATAACGTCGCCAAAATCACTGCCGGAAGAAGTAACTTCCGTCAGAGCGATAGTTTCCAGAGAGGGAGCCTTGTTTTCCACATCCAGAAAATAATACGGCAAAGCCGCTCCACCAATCCCATTGCCACTCATCGTGTAAACCTGAATCATCTGTCCATTTTTTACCACACTCAACGGATGATTTGCCGCCAGCTGGCTTACTCCATCATTGTCCGTGAATCCCCATGTATCAGAGTGATAATAATTTACAATAATAGAAGGAAAGTCGTTGACGGGAATCAAATCTTCTTTCGTGAAAATTTCATCGCCCACAAAGATTACTTTATATCCGGAAAAATCCCTCGGCAAAGTGTTTTCATTAATCAGCTCAACGCTCAAACCCGCGTCGGTAAAAGCGTCAATTATGTTGTTATCAACTTTGAAAGTCTTCCTGTAAATATAGGCAACATCAGAAACCGCGGAGGCGATAGTGGCTCCCATTAAAAAAATCAAAAACGCAGAAAATAATAGCATCCCTTTTTTATTCATCTCTTTCAGACTGTTAGATTTTATTTAAAGTAATCTTACTACTTTTGGTTGATAAATTTTAAATAGTGCCTTTTCGCAAAAAAATCATGGAAAGAAAACCAAGAAGCGAAAGGTTGGAAAGAATGTTAAGAACGATTCAAGATATTAAAGAGCAAAATTATGGTTTAATCGGAACGCAGGATGTTTGGGATTTTTTGAAGCAACAGCGGGGAGTTTACGAAGTGCCAGACAAAATCGCGGCAAGAATCAATGAAGAAGTTAGAAAAGCCATTCCAACTTTAACTTATGAAGCGACCCCTGAAAGATTAGACGGCATTTACACAGAATTTGTTTGTTTAAATACGATGGTGGGAGGAGATACTTATTTTGAGTTAATAGGAAGACATGGTGCAAAGTGTTTTGCTGATATTGGTGGTTTGACTATTGTAGAAGACAGCGAAAAAGAACAAATAAAAGCGGCTAATTTTTTCCGACCTTTCTTTTTAGAAGCAAATAAAGATAGGATAACGGATGATGGAGAAATTGGGGCTATCATCGCATACACACTAAAGGAAGATTACAACTCAGTCAGAAAAAGAATACCTGAAATTTCAAGAGACGAGTGCGATGATTATGTTCAGAAGCTCTGTATTGAAATGGCGGTGCGCGACTGGCGTGAAAATTTATCTAAGCAGACCTTCATTAGAGAACAAACCTTTTCTGTAAGGCTTGCTTCAGAAAATGCATTCAACTTAAACAAAATGACGGAGAGGATACGGAGAGAACGAGTTGAACATAAATTAGAGTATAGGAGAGGTATTTTAGGGCACGTGCTTTCAGATTCAAGTAGAGATATTGCGTCTTCGTTTGGTTTTCCTATGGAAAGTTGGAAAGGATTCATAAGGAGTTACGAAGATAGGATAAGAAGAGTTAAAAAAGAACTATCTGGAAAAGAAATAGTTGAAGAGGAGAGAAGGATTTATCAGTCCGCATTAAACACTTTTACATTCATCCACCGCTTGCTTAGACAAGAAAAAAACTGGGTTGAAAAAGTTCTTAAAAGTTAAATCAACCGGCGGGGCACTCAACAAAGACTTCTCTTGAAACCAAATTATCTAAGGGATTGCTGTCGGAAAAACCATCAATAGATGCTTCAACCATAACGTTGTAAGCTCCTTCTTCAAGCGCAAACTCAATAGTCTTCGTCTTCAGCTTCTTTACATCTGGCTCATGCCCCGAAATTGGGTTGTGGTTAAACAAGACAGAACCGACACTTCCGCTAAACGAGATATCTTCAACAAAACCTCCTTTGTTCTCTAAAGTAACGCTGACTTTATAATTCTCTCCGCAGAATAGACTCTCTCCTTCAAGGATATCCGTCCCGTCAGTTTTTTCCAGTCTTATCATTCCAAACGAGTTAGAAAAGTCAACAAAACCGACGTCATGAACCTCCTCAGACGGAGTTTCAGGTAAACACTCTCCTTCAAAACATCCAAAGCTGCAATCGTCCAACAAAACATTTTTCGTGTCAGGAACACATGAGCTCTCAACACAACTATATGTCGTCTCGTCCTGATAAACATTCTCATCACCGAACCCTCCTCCCTCCTGACAGAACGGAGCAGAGAACTCATCAGCAGGACAGTCCGAGTCAACTTCACATTCTGCAGGCTCAGGTAAACACTCTCCTTCAAAACATCCGAACTCGCATTCTTCAACTAAATTTGTAACGCTGTCGGTAACGCACGAACCTTCCACGCACATATTAGAACTAACTTCCTCAACAAGTTCACTTCCGAAACAGAACGGCTCTGAATTAGAATCTTCGCCACAGTCTAAGTCAACTTCACACTCAAATTCCTCCTGTGCCTCCCCACCGACGACAAAATCAACGCAATCCTTTAACAAATTTTTAGCCGCATCAGTCCAGAAATCGCTTTTTACAATTCCGAAGAAACAAGTTTTCGCTCCGTTCGGTTTGTCTAAAAAGGCAACAACCTCTCCAAAGTTTTTTCCTGAACTTGTTCTCATTGTGCTCGCAAATCCCTCAACTTCTGAAAGTTTATTTAAACTCTCTAAGTAATAATAAGGAACGGCAATTCTTCCTCTAATGAATGCTTGCGTATAAACTTCTATATCGGCACCGCCACGCCTAATTTTCAGAGGTGAAGTAGAACCCATCTGGCTCACACCATCCCTGTCAACCAGCCCCAATTTAGTTCCATGAAAATAATTCGCAACAACTACATTGCTTTCTTCAATCGGCAATTCATCAATCATCTTGAAGTGCTCATCCCCTATGAAAACAAAGTCGTAATGGGACAAATCTGCGGGCACATTTTTCTCGTTAATCAGCTCAACATTGAAGCCCATATTCTCAAAAAAATCAATAAAATTCTGGTCTATTTTGAATTCTTTTCTGTAAATATATGCGGCGTCGTTCGCCGAAGCGAGGGCGATAAAAAAGACAGTCGCCAGAACGGTTACGATGAAAACACCACTTTTCATTTAACAGGGTAAACAGTTTGTTATTTAAAGATTGTTTACCACTTTTTTCTAGTGAAAGGATAATAACATCGCGATTAAGGAAAGTTTTTTCTTCCTCGTGGAGCGAAGCGGAACAGGGCTGAAGAAAAAATTTGGGTGGAGAAGTCTGCAAGACTTCGGAACTCTTTAATCGCTGTTCAACTCTCCCGAAAACTTGCAGGGATTGATTTTTAGTGCAACGATGCCGAAGGCAAAATTTTAGAGTTTGTCCCTAGCAGTTTTTTAGGAAGCCCCTTTTTTTGCTTCTTTTTTCTAAAAAAAGAAGTCGGGCAGGGCGTAGCTTTCAATAACTTTATATATAATGATAAGACTTAATTTATTATGGGTGCTAAAATGAGGGATAACGTTTTTTTAAATCATGAAAAAGTAAAAATTATTAAAGATGATGTTCTATTAACTAACGAAATCCCTAAAGAAAGTGTTGATTTAATTGTTACTTCTCCTCCCTATAATGTAGATATAAAATATAACTCTCATAAATTATTTAGTAAAATTAAAGAAGATAAAACTTGGGCATTTAGGGATTCAAGTCGCAAGGATACTTCTTATGCAAGCCATAGTTATCATAGATACCCTGCAAAATTTATCCCTCAATTAGCAAGAAGATGTATTTTAGAAAATTCGGAAGAAGGAGACTTGGTTGTTGATCCTTTTTGCGGTTGTGGAACAACCATTGTTGAATCATTAATATATGGAAGAAAAAGTATTGGAACAGATATTAATCCTGTTGCTATTCTTATAAGTAAAGCAAAGATAAGTCCTATTGAGCCAGAGAAATTAATAAAAGAAAAAGAAAAATTGTTTAGTTTAATAGAAGATAAAAAAGAAATAGAGGATAAAAAATTTAATGAAAGAATTATTTATTGGTTTCCAGATAAAAAGATAAGGTTAGAATTGTTATCAATCTTAAATAATATCTATTCATTAAAAGATGAAAATTTAAAGAATTTCTTTTTGTGTGGATTTTCCCAAATTCTAAAAAATTGTTCCATATGGTTGTCTAAAAGTAATAAGCCAACAAGAGATTTTAATAAAAAGCCGCAAGAACCAATAAAAGCATTTAAGCGACAAATAAACAGCATGATTAAAAAAAATTTAGAATTATATAATTTAACTCGTGGAAAATTGATAAAGGAAAAGAGAATAATTTTAAGCGACGCAAGAAAAATACCTGCAAAAGATAATAGTGTTAAAATGATTGTTACTTCTCCTCCCTATGTTACTTCTTACGAATATGCAGATTTACATCAGCTTACGGCTTTATGGCTTGAATATACAAATAATCTAAATGAGTTCAGGGAAGGGTTTATTGGTTCTACTCATAAGCAAGACATAAACCACAACGGAATTAAAAGCCAATTAGCTCTTAAAACTATTGACGATTTATATAAAAAATCAAAGAAAGAGGCTTTAGGAACTAAAAATTACTTTCTGGAGATGCAACAATGTTTTCAAGAAATGTATAGAATCTTAAGTACGGGAGGAAGAGCATGCATTGTTATAGGAAATACAAGACTTAGGGGAGTAGATATTTTAAATGCTGAAATCTTTGTAGAAATTATGAATAATTTGGGATTCAAAACATATAAGATAATAAAAAGGGCTGTGCCGTCTAAAATTCTCCCTCAAACAAGAGATTCTAAAACAGGGAGATTTGCAAAGACTGAAAACGCCGACCGATTAGCTTATAACTATGAATTTATTTTAATTATGAAGAAATAAAAATGAAATTTGATGATGTAAAAAACCTTTATGAAAAATACAAAAAGAAGTATGGAACTAAAACATATAAGAAAATCTCTGAACTTCTTATAGAAGCCAAAGACATACATAAAAAAGATTTTCTAAAGATAAAGCCAAATGGAGACCATGAACAATCTTGGAGAGCATTTAAAGGTAAAAATCTTGAAAAGTTAATTATTCACATTATTGTTGATGAGGTTAGAGCATTAGGTTTAGATGTTATGAATGGAAATAGTTTAGAGAGAAACTATAATCTTCCAACAGAATTAGAAAAAGTAAAGAGAAATTTAGTTATTGATTATGGTGAGTTTGGGATGCACTTACCAGATGTAGATTTAGTTATTTTTAATCCTAAATCTTGTAAGGTTGTAGCTGTTTTATCAAGTAAGGTAACCTTAAGGGAAAGAGTAGCGCAGACAGGTTATTGGAAACTTAAATTAATGGGAAGTGAACTAACTAAGAAAATAAAAGTATTTTTCTTAACTCTTGATGAAGATGGAACATTAACAACAAAAACACCTTTAAAGAAAGGCAGGGCTATTGTTGAAGAAGATTTGGATGGAACTTATGTAATGACGGAAGCAAATATAGAAGAAAGTGATAAGGTGAAACTCTTAGACAAATTCATAGATGATCTTAAGAAAATTCTAGAGAATAATGATGAATAATGAACAATTACAAAAAGCATGGGAAGAAATTGGTTTCGAGATCGTAAACAAACCCATAGTTAAGACTCCTTATCCTTCTAAAATAGTCGTCATAAGAGAATTGCTTTTATTTGCTCAGCTCATTTTAGAAAAAGTAGAAGAAAATAAGGAGTCGGTTTTTTATGAAGAATTATATGAGGAAATAATGTACCAATATTACAAACAGAAAAAATGTCTGAAGATTTAACTTTAGAGCCAACAAACTTGTGGGATTTTCCAAAACAGAGCTACGGCAAGACGCCTAAAGGAAACTGGAAGTTTAATGGGGTAACACCCGCAGGGGTTATTTACAATTTAATAAAAAGATACACTAAAGAAGGTGATTTAATAATTGACCCAATGTGCGGAAGCGGGACAACAATTGATGTCTGCAAAGAGGAAAACAGAAAAGTGATAGGTTACGACATTTTTCCTACAAGACCAGACATTATACAGAATGATTCAAGAACAATTCCTTTAAGTGATAATTCTGTTGATATGGTTTTTATTGATTCGCCTTATGGAGATAACATTAATTATTCAAATAACCCTAATTGTATTGGCAAAATCTCATGTGAGAAAGAAGAATTTTATAATGAACTTGAAAAAGTAACGATGGAGATAAAACGAATACTAAAAAAAGATAAAATAGTTGCGTGGGTTATCGGAGACCATTGGAGAAGCAAGTCAGGATTTATTCCAGTAGGAATAAAAATATACCAAATGTTAGAAAAACATTTCAATCCAGTTGATATTGTTTGTTTAACAAGGAGAAATCAAACTTCAAATACTCTTTTATGGAAACAGAGGGCTATTAAAAATAATTTTTATTTAAGAGGTTTCAAATACTTGTTTATAATGAGAAAACAATAAATGTGTGATTTGTGGTAGAGGCAGGACTGATGGAGTAGAAATTCAAGCAGGCCACATAAAACCCAAAGAATTAGGCGGAAAAGCCGAAATTGAGAATGGTCAAACATTATGCGCCCAGCATAATTTTCAGAAAAAGTATTACAAACAAACAGAAACCGGAAAAAGAATGTTTATAAGACTTTATGAATTAGCAAAAAAGAATGATGATAAGAAATTAATGAAATTTTGCGAAGATGTTCTAGAAGTTTATGAGAAAGATAACATTAATGGGCATATAGTTTGGAAAAAGTGATTCTACGAAACTCCCGAATAAAATAAGAAAAATTTGGGCGAAGCCTTTTATCCTTTGTTAGACGAAATTTTAATTTCGTTGTGGTTTTCGTTGGTCGGATAAAAGAAGTTTTTCTGCTTGACGAAGTCAAGACTATTTGTGCGGAGCACTAGTGCGCTTCCGTTTTTTCTATCAATCAGCTAGGGACAAATTGAATATGACAGTCTAAAAAATCGTAAAATTCAAATCATCAAAAACAACAGCCGAATTTCCGGCTTTGTCTAAGGCAGAAATGTTTAGAAAGTGCTCTCCCGTTCTGAAGGAAATGGTCTTGTCGCAAATTTCATCGTTTAACCTATTGCATATCTTCCTCAATCTCGGTGTTGAATCGAACGAATCAATGTAACTTATCTCATCAAAATTTTCCTCGCTTACATTGATAAAAAACTCAACTCTCCTGCCGTTAATTGAACTATTAAAAAAGTTTACAACGGGTGCCAGCGTATCAACTTCCACACCGTTTTTCCTGCTCTCAACAAAGTTTCCGACGATATCAGTCAGGTTAAACCAGAACTCAATCTCCTGTCCTTCAAAGTCCGACAAATTCACAGGAACATTGCACTTTGTCTTTCCTCTGTTCTCAAAACAAGCTCCTAAATCCCCGACAACATTCCGCGTTTCGCTTTCATTCCCGTAATTCAAAAACAAAGAAACGGGATTTTCTTCATCAAATTCAACCATAAATAATCCGTTGCTAAATCCTCTTCTCGGCTCCGTCTTAGTTATCTTTGGTTTTTTGGAATCAATTAGGAAGGAAACATTCTCTATTGCTGTGTTCCCAGATTTATCAGCAATGGTAAAGTTAAGCTGGTGCTCTCCATCTCTAAAAGAAGAGGTCTTGTCGCAAATCCCGTTGTCAAGTCTTGTGCAAATATTTTTTTCTCTTGCTCTTGAGTCAAATGAATCAATGTAACTTATTTTGTCAAAGTTTTCTTCACTCACATTAAAAATAAATTCCACCTTTTTGCCATCAAATTCCGACTCAAAAGAATTGACCGAAGGTGCCAGCGTATCAACTTCCACATCCACAACTCTGCTCTCAACGAAACTCTCTGCGATATCAGTCAGGTTAAACCAGAACTCAATCTCCTGTCCTTCAAAATCTGACAAATTCACAGAAACAATGCATTTTTCTGAAAAACAATCCTGTAAATCCACTTCGGAATTTCTTACCTCGCTTCCGTTGCCGTAATTCAAAAACAAAGAAACGGGATTTTCTTCATCAAATTCAATGCTAAATATTCCAGAGGCAAAACCTCCTTTCGGTTCTGTCTTCGTTATTTTTGGTTTTTTGGAATCAACGAAAAGAGAAATATTTTTTTCAATAAGACTTCCGTGTGCTCTTATCGTCAAGTTGTTTTCTCCTTCATTCATCGTCTGCGTTCTTTTTCTGTCAAAACCGTAAGAGTCGCAGTCTCTGCATAATCTTCTAAACCTTGGGTTTCTGTCGTTCCAGTTGATAAACTCTATCAGTTCACTTTCCAGACTTGTTGTTAAGTTAAACGGAACTCTTCTGTTATTGTATGCTTTTTCTTCCGGTGAGTTAACGACGAGATTAAACTCCGTAACTTCAACAAAAAAAGACCAGCTTAATTCGGAGACTCTTCCCGCGTTGTCTTTGACATGGACAAAAACTTCGTGCTCTCCGTCTGCAAATTCTGCACTGTAACTTATTATTGAGTCAATTGTGTCGGCGTCGGAAATATTCGCATTGACTAAACTTCCGTCAACTTCCATAAAAGTTTCTCCCTCGTTAATTCCTGAATTTGCTTGGTAGAATTCTTCTAAATAAGCACTTATTTCAACAAGTGAGTCAAAGACGGTTGAGCCGTTTGCTGGCTGGAGGTCTATAATCTCCGGATTTGTGAAGTCAAACATGCCATGAAATTCTTTTTCTTCTTCCTCGCAGATATCTGCGTGATACTTCAGCGTGTGCTTTCCGCCCTTAATATTCGCGTCATTCGGCGCATCCTCAAGTCCGAAAGGACCCATATAGTTTTGGTCGGCGTCCCCGTTCCACCGGTAACTGATATTTCCGTCGGGATTTGTTAAACTGAATTGCGGTTCAAAAAGATACCAGCCGTTTTCACCTTCGAGCACTCCGGGCAAAACAGTTAAATGCGTTGCAGAATTTACCCTGAAGGATTCCATTCCGTTTTTCTTTGTGTCATTGAAACAATTGATTGCATAAACCGTCCAGTTCACCTCTTCTCCTCCATTAAAAAAAATCCCTCCAAAGATTTCAGTTTCGTAATTTTCATCAAAAGTGTTCACGCCGGTAAAATTGACCCAATCATCTTCAAGAAAAACGGAGAACACAACTTCTTCAATGCAAATACCAAATACTTTTGCCGTTAAAGTAACATTGTCATTTTCCAAAACGCATTCCGAATCAATTGATTTATTTTGTATTACAGTCGGCACATTTGTAAAACCCTTTGTGCTCCCTTGAAATGTGAAGTTTCCAACTCCATCGGGAAACCTGCTCCATGTGTTGTCATCATCGTCTCCATCCGCCAGTTCGGGAGTTTCATCAAAGATTGTTCCGTTAGGTCCTTTCAAGATAATAAACTCTCCTGAATTATTCAATCCAGAGACATCGGCGACATAAAATCCCTTGCCGGCAATGAAGGTATCAAGCGGAACTGTGTGTCTCAAAGTTTCACTCGCAAGTCCATCATAAATTTCCCAACCGCCAATATTTACTTCAAAATTTTCATCATTATAAAGTTCCACCCACTCTTCGTCTGGATTTCCGGGAGTGTTAGATTCAAACTCGTTGATGTAAATGTCTATGTCATCAACTATTGTCGCTGTTAAATTTTGCGTTACATCAACAGCTATAACTCCTGTTAAAAAAAAAGTTAGAACTAGAAAAAAAACTACTGCTGACTCTTTTTTCATTGCCACATCACAATCCGATTTTATTTAAAGGTTATTTACTACTTCCGCTTAATAATAATTTTCTCTGATTTTTTCTTTTGACTCTTGTATAAACTGCTGCTACTATAATGAACGCGATAATGACCAAAGGTATGTAATTCCATGCCCTTACTTTTTGTTCGCTTTCCCCAACTCCTTTTTTTTCTGTTTCTTCTGGAAAGTTTTCCAATTCTTCTGTATTTTCTGTTGCTAATTCCTCTATTTCAAAATCCTGAGCTTCATCATTTTCTGGCTCATCAACGACTTGCACTACCTGACTTCCTCCTCCACCGTTTCCGCCGCCACCAGAATCGCCGTTATTTTGCGCGTTATTTTGTAGTGGTGGCTCACTAACTTTAACTCTAATCCACGGTTGAAATACAAAACCAGCACCAGTCCCTTCTTCACTTGCACTTTCAAGAGTAAATACAAGTTTGCCTTTATAGTTTCCAACCTGAGAAGCGGTTGCACACACATCAAAACTTACGGCTCCGGGTTCATCAAAAATTACTACATCCAAATAATTAATTTCCATTCCGTAATCAGAGTCGGAATAAGTAAAACTATTAGAACCTTCTCCTTCATAGCTCTCCGCCCAAATATCTTCAATCTTTAAGACAACCTTGCTATCAGACGAAACAGAAAGCTCCTCGCATACTTCTTCTCCAGGAATCAAATCAAAATTAATCTGGGGTTGGCTTGATGTAACGCTTGCCTGAACAGTGCTCAAGCTAAAAATAATAAATAAAAGAAATAAAAAAGTAAGTTTGGTTTTCATTTTATTAAGGACCGAAGCCAGCCATAACTGTGTAAGTTATGGTTCCCGATATACTTGGTGGCGTTGGAATGGTTATATCTGTCAACCTTACATCGAGAGTTTTTACTCCGCCGCCTACAATAGGCACTCCACCAACAAAAAAATTCGTAGCCGTAACCCAATCAGTTCCGTTTTTATATTCAACCGTTGCACCATTTATAGAGTCTGCAACACTATCAACAAACAAGTCAAAATCATCAATTGCTGGCTCATGGCTTACTGTAAAAATAGTTGGCATCGGAGGAGTTGTTCCACCACCAAAAATAACGAAGTCTAAATCGTTGACTTCAATTGTAACCGTTGTTCCGTTAATCGTTTGGTTTATATCATCGGCTGTAACGAGTCCAATACTTATCACAAAAATCCCAAGTAAAATCGTTGTCAATATATATTTATTCATCCTCTTTTTTACCTCCTTTCAAGTTCATAGCTAATAAAAAAGAAATTGATATATAACTCTTTGTAATCTAATCAAAGTGATAAACTTAACGAAATTTCCTTAAGAAAAAAACTATTAGAGAAAGTCCTGCAATCAAGGTTATAAAGACGCTAACGACCAGAGTTCCTGCTTTTCCTAAAACTCCTGTAACTGCCCCCGTTACCGCAGTTGTGAAATCCTGAACTGTCTCATTTATTGTTTGATTTAATGTTTTGTCTTTTTGCTCATCGTTTAGTTTTATTGTGCCGTCTTCATTGTAAGATAAATCTTCTGTTTGAGAACAGGTTTGAGTTAATTCGGGTTGCGTGCTTGCGGAACAGTATTGCACTTTCTTTTCGCAGGTTCTAAATTGTTCTCCATCTGTGCATAAACTCCAGTCGGAACATTCCCAAGTTGTCAAGCATCCGCCGCCACCGCCGTCAGAGGATTGCTTTGCTTCTATATTTAGAGTTGGGCCTGCCTGAGAGAATATTGAGTTTATCATTGCTTTTAATCCGGTTGAGTATGTTCCTGTTTGGTAGTTAGAAGTGTCGACGGTAATTGTGTATTCTAAATTTCCTGATTGATATCCGTAGCCATAGCCCCAGTTATAATTTTGGTTGGAATATCCGTAATTGTAGCCATAGCCAAAATTTGAATTTGAACTTTGCGTTATTGTTATTCCTTTGCAACCGGAAATTATTGTTCCGTCTGGGTTGAATTGGCAGGAAACTGATTCAGGACCTGATAATTCAAGAATTAAGTATTCTACTGGAAGCTGTTCTCCTGAAGGAATTTCAATTTGTGCTGTGAATGTAACTTTGTCTCCCTGCGTCGGAGAAGTGTTGTTTAAACTCAAATTCATAACAAACCCCTGTGCGGGACCTGCTAAGAACAACATTGTTAAGATTAGTCCTACCGCCAATACAGAGAAAACCTTTGTTTTCATACTTATTTTTGTGTTAGGAGGGTATTTAAATTTTGTGGGTTGTTGTAATTTTGAAATGGTGAATTATCGCAAGATTTAAAAGGGACTTGTGGGGTTAAATATATATGATAGACATTGTAAATGGCAGTATGAAAAAGCAGAAAATCATAGTTATGATTCCTGCGTATAATGAGGCGGGGACTATTGGTAAAATTATTCGGGCAGTTCCGCGAACGATTAATGGAGTTGGAATTTGTGAGGTAATGGTTATGGATGATTATTCTAGTGATAATACTGCTGAAGTTTCTAAAGAGGCTGGGGCAGAGCATATTTTCAGGCAAAAGCAAAATAGGGGATTGGGAAATAATTTCAAGAAAGGGATTGAGATGGCTTTGAAGCTGGGGGCAGATATTATTGTTAATATTGATGGAGACGGGCAGTTTAATCCAGAAGACATTCCTAAATTAGTAAGACCGATTCTGCATAAAGAAGCAGATATGGTAACTTGCTCTCGTTTTTTGAATCCTAAGTTAACTAAGAATATGCCATTTTTGAAAAAATGGGGAAACAGGAGATTTACAAATTTAGTTAGCCGTATTACTGGAGAAAAATTTACGGATACGCAGTGCGGGTTTCGGGCGTATTCGAGAGAGTCGGCTTTGAGAATGAATTTGCAGGGGAAGTTTACTTATACGCAGGAAGTGTTTATTGATTTGGTTGAAAAAGGACTTAGAATTAAGGAAGTTCCTTGCAAGGTTGTTTATCACAGGAAAAGAGATTCTGCGATTTCTGGCAATCTTCGGAGATACGGGTTTAAGTCTCTCGGCATTATCGCAAAGGCAACAAGAGATACGCAACCTTTGACTTTCTTTGGTTTGCCCGCCTTTATTATTTTCATTTTAGGTTTTCTTGGCGGTTCGTTCTCTTTTGTTTATTGGTTGTTGTATCACATGACAACTCCTGTTAGAACTCTTTTCCAAGTTTCTGTTTTCTTTATGATTTTTGGTTTGGCGTTGGGTGTTCTCGCTCTCGTTGCAGATATGCTCAAGGGTTTGAAGAGGGGGCAGGATGAAGTTCTTTATCGGTTGAAGAGGGCGGAGTTGGATAACGCAAAGATTTTTGATAAGATTGAGAATGGGAATGGAGTTGAGAGGGTTAACGGCAATAGAAATGGAAATGGCATTGAGAAGATTAATAGTAACGGTAATCACAAAAGGAAATTTAGGAGGGAGTGAGAGTGAAGATTCTTTTCTTAACGCGTGTTCATCCGCCCATTGTGGGGGGTTTGGAAAATCAGAGTTTTAATTTGGTTGAGAATTTTAAGGAGATAAACGAAGATACTTTTGTTATTAAGAATACGAAGGGGAAGAAGGCGTTGTCTTTCTTTTTGCCGAGGGCTTATTTGAAGGCGTTGGGTTTGATTAGGGCGTTTGGTATTACGCATGTTCATTTGAGTGATGGGGTTTTGGCTCCGATTGGTGTTAGGTTGAAAAAGACGGGTGAATGGATTTATCGGGGGAGGGAATAGATATGCGGATATTTATTATCCAGAACACGCCACTGAATGTGCCTTTGTCGGTTTATTTGACGGATTTTCCGAACGAAAGAATTAAATAACTTTGAAAGTTAATAAAATTATGGAATCTTATACTGCAATTATCAGAAAAGGAGAAAAGCAATTTGTTGCTTTGTGCCCAGAAGTTGATGTTGTTAGTCAAGGCTATACTATTGAAGAGGCAGTTGAGAACTTGAAGGAGGCTGTATCTCTTTATATTGAAGAAATGGGCAAACCTGAGCAATATGGCTCTCGAGATACTTTTGTTGTAAAATTCGAGGTAAATCAAATTGGCAAAACTTCCCCGACTGTCGGGTAAAGAAGTTGTTAAAGCTCTGAAAAAGGCAGGTTTTATTGTGGCTAGGCAAAGAGGAAGTCATGTTATTATGATAAAAGAAACCATTTCTGGAAAGATTCCGACAGTTGTTCCGCAACATAAAGAAATTGATACTGGCACGTTGCTTGAGATAATCAGGCAATCAAAAATGACTCGCGATGAATTTCTTAAGCTACTTTAATTGTTCTTCCTTTAAAGTTACAGAAATAGTAAGGTTTATAACCCTGTGAACAGGAGGATTTTTATGAGTGAGATTGCTTTATGTTGTATGGAAATGAATGGAGGAAATAGATGAAAATCCTTTTTCTAACGCGCGTTCATCCGCCTGTTGTCGGCGGACTTGAAAATCAGAGTTTTAACCTTGTTTCGAATTTCAAAGCAATCAATGAAGATACTTTTGTTATTAAGAATACGAAGAGGAAGAAGAACTTGCCTTTCTTTTTGCCGAGGGCTTATTTGAAGGCGTTGGGTTTGATTAGGGCGTTTGGTATTACGCATGTTCATTTGAGCGATGGGGTTCTTGCGCCGATTGGTGTGGGGAGCGATTATTGGGGGAGGGATTGATATGGTTGCGAAGAAGAAGCTACTTGTTTTTGCATCGACATTTCCGAGATGGAAGAACGATAATTATATAAACAAAAAAGATGATGAGAAACAATGGAAACTAAAGAGATAAAAGTCAAGTTTGTGAATGGTCATTTCGTGCCTTTGAAGAGTGTGAACTTTAAGGATGGGGAAATTATTGAGATTGAAATATTATCCAGAGAGGAAGATGATTTGAATGATGGATTAAAAAAAGAGTTTGCTGGTTGGGAAGAATTAAGTGATGAGGCTCTCGAAAATTTTGAGAAAGAACTATGAAAAAAGGAGCGGTTTGGCTTGTTGACATTCCAAAATCTGAAGATAGTCACGAGCAACACGGCTCGCGCCCTGTATGTATTATCTCGGAAGGGGAAGCTAATATTAAGGTAATTATCCCTTTTACATCTAACTTAAATGCATTGAAATTCAAAAACGTTATTAAAATAAAGCCAGACAAAAATAATAACCTAAAAGAAACATCTGTCGCTTTAGTATTCCAAGTCAGGTCAATTGACAAAAGAAGATTGAAACATAAAATAGGATTTTTAGAGAAAGAGACTTTGCAGAAGGTTAGTTCTATGCTGATAGATTACCTCAAATAAATTGCTATCGTTTAGATATCTTTGTCTAAAGGTTTTGTTCTTCCTTTTTAGTTACAGAAATCGTAAGGTTTATAACTCTGAGATAGCAAGGATTTTTATGAATGAAATTGCTTTGAGTTGTATGGAGATGAAGGGAGAAAGTAGATGAAAATCCTTTTTCTAACGCGTGTTCATCCGCCCATTGTAGGGGGTTTGGAAAATCAGAGTTTTAATTTGGTTGAGAATTTTAAGGAGATAAATGAGGATACTTTTGTTATTAAGAATACGAAGGGAAAGAAGGCGCTGCCTTTCTTTTTGCCTAGGGCTTATTTGAAGGCGTTGAGTTTTATTAGGGCGTTTGGTATTACGCATGTTCATTTGAGTGATGGGGTTTTGGCTCCGATTAGAGTGCGAAGTGATTATTGGGGGAGGGAATAGATATGGTTGCGAAGAAGAAGCTGCTTGTTTTTGCATCGACATTTCCGCGGTGGAAGAATGATACTATTCCGCCATTTGTTTATGAACTGAGCAGGAGATTGACGGGAGAGTTTGACGTGAGTATTTTAGCTCCGATGTTTCCCGGAGCAAAGAAAGATGAAGTAATGGACAAGATGAAAGTTCATAGGTTCCGATATTTTTTCAGACGATACGAAACTCTTGCAGGAAGCGGAGGAATTTTACCGATGTTAAAAAAAAGTAAATGGAATTATTTTAAGGTGCCTTTTTTTATGTTGGGAGAGTTTTTTTCGTTAAGGAAAGCTATCAAAGAAATTCAACCGGATATTATCCACGCACATTGGATTATTCCGCAGGGTTTTGTTTGTGCTTTGTTGCCTAAAAAGTATAAAGTTCCTTATGTTGTTACGACGCACGGCGGAGATATTTTTGGTTTGAGGGGAAAGATACCAACAGCGATTAAAAGATACACTCTGAAAAACGCTAAAAAGATAACGGTTGTTAGTAATGCAATTAAGAAAGAGATAAATGAAACAATAGATAAAGATTTGAAGGTTGAGGTTATTTCAATGGGAGTTGATTCTAAATTATTTAATCCTAACAAGAAGGATAATTCAATCAAGAAAAAATATAAGATTAAAGGTTCTTTCCTGTTATTCGCCGGCAGATTGGCGGAAAAAAAAGGAGTTAAATATCTGATTGAGGCGATGCCTTCCGTTATTAAGAAATTCCCCAACGCTAAATTAATGATAATTGGGACAGGAGATTTAGAGATGGAGTTAAAAGAGCAGGTTAAGAATTTGAAGATTAAGGGCAATGTTATTTTTACAGGGGCAATTCAGAATAAAGAACTTCCGAAGTATTATGCCACTGCGGATATTTTTGTAGGACCTTCGGTTGTTGCAAAAGGAGGAGATAGAGAAGGATTAGGTTTAACTTTTGTTGAGGCGGGAATGTCTGGATGTTTTCTGATTGGTTCGGATGTTGGCGGTATTCCAGATGTCATAAAAAACGGAGAGAATGGTTTTTTAACCAAGGAAAAAGATAGCAAAGATATTGCAGATAAAATTATTTTAGGAATTAGCAAAAAGAAAAAGATAAATCCTAATTTGAGGAAGTTTGATTGGGAAGTTATCGGTAAGAGATATTCGGAGGTATTGAGATGAAAGTTTCGATAATAGTTACCAGGTATAATGAACCCAATGCGTTAGTTAAGCCATGCATCAAAGCACTTGCGATGCAGAAGAGTGTTGAAGCCGTTGTTTATTTCTTAGATCAGAAGAAAGATGAAGAAATAAAAAAATCTTTGTGATAAATTATCCACCAGAAGAGTTAAGCTAATCTACAGGAAAATACCTGCGAAATCTCTTTCATACGCTCGAAACCTTGGAGTTAAATTATCTAAAACAGATTTGGTGCTTTTTACTGATAGTGATGCAATCCCCGAGAGCAATTGGGCATATGAGCTTTCGCGAATTTACGCACTTGATAAGAAAATTGCCATTGTGGGTGGAAAGTCTTTTCCAAAATGGCTGAAAAAACCCCGATGGTATCACAAATCAAATATTGTTCTTGAACTCTATTCTCTTGTTAATCTTTCTGAAAAAGTAATTTCCACTGTAAAAGTGGTTGGTGTGAACTTCTCATTAAGCAAGAAGAGATTAGGAAATCTTACAACCTTCAAGGAAAATTTGGGTAGAAAGGACGGGAAACTCTTGGGGGGCGAGGAAACGGATATGTGTAGTAAGGCAAAAGATAAAGATTTACTAGTTTACTTTAACCCTAAAGCAGCCGTTGCACATCAAATTCCTACAGAACGAATTTCATTCTCATGGGTTATAAAACGCATGTACTTCGGCGGATATTCTAGAGCATTGCGGGGCGGGAGACCTTCCACATTTCACAAAAAGAGAAATATTTGGGATAGAATAATTCTGCCGATTTTAGCCATACCGTACACTTTAGGGTATTGGAAAGGTAAGAGGAGTTTGTAAAAATGGATAGGAAATATATAATAGCCATAGTCTTGTCAATTGCACTAATCTTTTTTATAATCTTAAGAAATGTTCTTTTGTATGAAAATTTTTATATGCTTGATCCATATGTGGTTAAACCACTAAGCAGTATTATTATTGATAACGTAGATTATAGCCAGAACTCTCCCTTTCCAGGTGTCGGCTTACATCAGTTTTATTACTTCACCGCGATATTCCATTCTATAACTTCCTTAGGATTTCACCAGATAATAAAATTTGGAGGATTATTTTTTATTGTCTTACTAGGATTCTTTCTCATGAAGTTAGGTAAAAATATTGTTCCTAAGAAATATATCCCCATTTACATTTTTCTATTAATTTCTTCTGCCTGGATTTTAAAGAGATTTTCACAAACTCTGAGAGAAAATATTGCCTTTTGTCTTTTAATCTTACTCCTTTACATTTTTACAAAAGAAAATTTTGAAGATTATCCTGTACTAGTCCCAGCAATATTAATTGCTAGCATTCTTGGGACAAACCCAATTACTGCATCAGTTGTAGGCGGTTTTTTAATAATTTACTCAGTTTATTTGGTGATATTCAAGGTAGAGAATTACAAAAGCAAGATCATTTATTTTTGGAAGACATTGTTATTTGGGGCCATTATTTCGACATATTATGTTATTCAGCTTATAGGTAGTTTGATATGGCAAATAAGATATGCAAAAGAACTTGTGGTTGATGTAAGAAATGTTGATTATAGTTATTACTTTATTAAAAGCTCCCAATTTAGTTTTGGGATTATTCTACTTGGACTAATCGGCCTTATTGTCTTACTATTTTCACTTAAATCAAAAGAAAGTAACAAAAGGAATGTAAATGAAATAGCAATTTTATCCCTTGGAACCCTTATGTTGGTTCTATATGTAATAAGTTTTATACCTGCCTCGGGATTGTTTCAAGATAGACTGCTAGCGTATATTTACATTTTTGCTGCATTTCTACCAATTATGTGGATTGAAAGATGTGCAGAAAAACGGTTCAATAAAAAGCTGTTAGTTTTTGTATTGTTTATGATTATTTTAGTTTCAACATTTAATGCCCTTCAATTTGGAATTTGGTCCCCTTACGGAAATGTTGACTTCAATAGAGTAGAAAGTAAGATGGAAGACGATTCTGTTCAAATAATTTGTTTTGGTTTTGACAATGATATTATAAAATATATCGATTATCGCTTTACGTCAGCTTGTCAAGAAGGAGAGTTTGTTAATGAAATTTCAGCCCTCTCATCTATTGATGAAATTAAGGCATATTCAAGAGAAAGATTCTCTGACAAGAAAGAAGTTTATTTTCTTTTTGGATTTGATAATAGGAATGAGTATAAAGACACTCCTCTGATGACTGCGTTGAGCGATTCTGGACTTCTAACTAAATATCAAAATTCACACTTTGAGGCAAGTGTAAACCTATGAGACAGAAGCCAACTGTAGTGATTTCTGGATTTTCATATTTTCCACCCCAAACTGGAAAAACCGATATGTATGAATATTCCAGGTTTGTGAGTAAGAAGTTCCCAACTATATTAATCACGGGTGCAAGGTCTTTTGAGAAAAAAGAAGAGGATATATCTTCTAGGATTAAAGTTATGAGAGCCCCTGTAGAAACTGAAAAAGAAAGTCCAAGTTCAATCCTATTATTTATTGTATATTCTGTTTATTTTTTGGTAAAGAAAAGGAAAGATATTAAGATTTACCATTTCATAAATCCGTTTTCGTTTTCCTCTTTAATATTTATCATCATACGACTAACAAATTTTATTAGATTGACAAATATAAAAATAATATATGATATCAGAACTGGACCCTTACGAATAGGTTGGAGATTAAAGATAAATAATTATTTAATTAGAGCTTCTGTAATTACGGCTCATGAATCCATAATTCTTTTTAGAGGCCTTGAAGATAATATTTTTAGGAAGAGAAAAAATCTAAACGTTATCCCTTTGGGTTTCTCTTTGGATAAATCTATAGAACACCATTCGGATGTCTTAAAACTAAAGAAAGATCTGAAAATCAAAGAAAATGAAGTTGTTTTGATTTATGTAGGAAGTACTTATTATAGAAGAAGGGTAGATTCAATGATTAAGTCATTTATTAAAGCTTCGGAAAAATCGAAAATAATACGTCTATTAATTTTAGGTAAGAAAGAAGAATATTTGAAAAAATATTTTAGTAAAGAAAGGGTAAACTTTTTGGGAGAGGTTCCATACACTCACGTTTCTAAATATCTCAGTATCTCCAATGGCGGGCTGGCATGGGTGCCTCAAACATCTTATTTTATGAATCAGCCTCCACTCAAAACTTTGGAATATTTAGGTCATGGGTTACCTGTTCTAGCAACAGCTACTTGTGGTAATATGGAATTAGTTGAACAAGGGGTGAATGGGTTGGTTGCAAAAGATAATGTGAAAGATTTTTCTAAAGGAATTCTAGACTTTATCAGACAGCTATCTAAAATGAAACCAATGGCTAGAAAAAGCGTAAACAAATATAAGTGGGAGAATATTGTAAACAATAAATTAATTCCCTTATATGTAGAGGTATTAAAAAATGAAAACTAAAAATATTGTTAGTATAGCTATCTTCATAATTACTATTGCTCTTTTTGCTTACTATCTGAAAAATGATTACAGTACATTGGAACAACTTTCCCTTGTCGATCCATTTTCTATAATTATTTTAATTATATTAACATTAGTTGGTTACTTTGTTACTGGTTTACTAAATGTTTTCTTACTTAGGCCTCTTGGTTTAAAACTCGGAATCTTTGAATCTTCAGCTCTATCATTAATGACGGGATTTTACAACCTCATCACGCCATTTAGGGGCGGGATGGCGGCACGAGCGGTTTATCTAAAGAAGAAGTATGACTTCGCATACGTTCACTTTTTGGCAACCCTGAGTGCGGTGTATGTGCTTGTCTTTCTTGTTGCTTCAGCTCTGGGGATTTTATCAACTATATTGATTTACTTGCAGACAGGTGTGTTTTCATGGGTTTTGTTTGTCATATTTGATGCGGTTTTTGTTGGGATGCTGTTCATCGCGTTTGTGAGTCCGAAGTTTAAGGAACGAGGGGTTTTGTATAGTGAAAGTGGAGAGGGAACCAGAGATAGCTACAATAATATGGCTCGCTCCGCTCGCCTAAACAATAATGGGGGAACCAGGACAAGAGGCGGTGAGTTACAAGGCGGAAGA
>Ga0210057_1001331_pt1 | contig 37725 bp, 39 predicted proteins | sample CryGeyCG2114_010_2_FD_183968 | JGI IMG/M metagenome (GOLD analysis project Ga0210057, IMG submission 183968) | Groundwater microbial communities from aquifer - Crystal Geyser CG10_big_fil_rev_8/21/14_0.10 (SPAdes) (version 2) | ecosystem: Environmental > Aquatic > Deep subsurface > Groundwater ... | reverse complement strand
ATGAAAGAGTTAATAATAAAACTAAATAATAAAAAAAAGCGCCATGTAAAAGCGCAGAATAGTGCACGAGTATACTCACCGCAAGTACTGCTAAAAACAAGGATAGGGTATGAGTGTGTGCTCTCTTTCTAAGAAAATATCTATTAAAGAAATAGGTTAATAGCGCAAATACAAAGGTATCGACGATGATAATAAAAGATGTTCCCGGATCCAGTCTAAGTAAATTAAAGTTCTCATAGACGAGAGCAGAGGTGAGCCCAAAAAGAAAAAAGGGGAGGATTGCGATAAATATAACGTATTGGGTAACGGTACTGACAAAAAAGAGAGTAATAAGGCTGGTAATCTGAGAGTTAGGCAGTACTTTAGAAGGATTCATAATTATGATTGTATCATAATGCATCAGTATTCGCTCCATGGTCACTTATACTTCCGTATTACCATTTGTAGTGCCGCGGCGGTAAGGATGCCGGAGATTTCGCCGAGATAAATCATAGCAAGGGCCTCATCAAAGGAGAAAATTTTTTGTTTAGCCAGCTCTTATCCAGCTTCCATTTTGGATTTTGTAGGCGGTTTTACTTCAATTTTTGCTATAAAAACGGTAACGCTTTCTGTATTAAAGCTCTTGAGAGGGATAAAATAGAGTAAGTTTTTCTACACTGTCCACGCATATGCCGGTTTCTTCAAATGCTTCACACTTTGCCCCCTGTGAAGGCGTTTCGTCGGTGTCAATACCTCTCCTTCTATATCTTTTTTTTGTTTACAGACTATTGCCTTAAGCTCGATCCACAAAAAACCATAAGTGTATAATAAATATGCCAGCACTGGATTGGGGAAATAGTTCAATTTGATGAAAAGGGTTCGGGATTAGCATCTGGTGTTTCTCCGGTTTTTTCGCACATGCCATGTGAAACATGGGCCATGGCCCATGAGCGCATATATTCTAGATAGCACCCTTTACTGATTGATTTACACGGAATGAAAGCGCTAGTACTTCCGCTTGGGGAAACAGATTCTACCCACGCAGTACAATTGGGATATTGAGACGGTTGTTGTTCTTTCATAATGAATAGTATACCAAATAGAAAGTTATGCTTAGAACCATTTCCCCAACACACTTCCCACTTTCAATAAACTACATTTATCTAATAACAAGTTCTGAAGAATTAAATTCTACTCCCAACTCTTTTAGCTTAACTACTTTAGGACCTTTCTCTACAAATCCGCACACTTGCATCTCAATGCCATGCCTTTTGCTAATTTTTAGTATATTTTCAATTGATTTTTGAGGCGCAAAAACAGCAAATCCACAACCCATGTTGTACGTATCGTACATTTCTCGATCTGATAGGTTTGCATATTTCTGAATTGTTTCAAATATTGGCTGATACTTTGGTAGGTGATCAATTATATAGGTAAATTCCTTACGAGCTCTCATTATTTTTCTCCACCCATGACCCGTTATATGAACTGCATAGTGGACTTCTACTGTATGGACTAGCTCTTCAATTAAGCTGGAATATATAACTGACGGATCAAGTAAAGCCTCACCGTATGTTCTCCCATCCGAAAGTTTCGTTCTATATCCTTTTGGTAATTTTTTTAGCAACTCACTTCTAAGAAGCGTGATACCGTTCGTGTGTACACCATTACTTGCAAAACCTATAATGACATCCTTCTCTCTAATTTTATCTTCATCAAGAGCTGTTTCTGCTGGCAGTAAAATACCGGTCGCTGAACCAGATAACAGGCAAGTGTTTTTTAAAATAATATCCCTATCAGTTCCCGATTCCCCTCCGCCCCAGGACATACCCGCTAAATTACAAGCATACGCGGTTCCTTTGAGCAAAGCCTTAATCCTTTTTTTTTCTAAATACCATTCGTTTGGATAAGCTGCTATATGCAACATGAAAGAAAGAGGTGAAGCTCCTGAAGTAGTTAGATCGTTTACAATCGAAGCAACATTATCTATAGCAATATTAAAATAGTACGTTTTGCCAAATATTTTCGCCAGTTCATCAGCAACAAGATTTTTAGTACCAATACTTTCTTCGACATGAACAAACTGAAAATTAATTGGTTTTTTAGAAGAAAATAAAATTCTATAGGCAGAGTCTCCTCGACTTTTTTTGATTTCTGTAATTTCAATTCCGTATTTTTTAAATCTCTTTATATTTTTTACCGTTTTTGAAGCAGCGTTAAGAGCAATGAGCTTAAATGGATCTTTTAATTTATAGTTATCTCCTGATTGCTCATAGTGAGGTTTCCTCATATTCATCCATTGTAATTTAAATCGTATTGAGATAGATATGAATTAATTTAACAACTCAAGGCAAAAAAAGTCCGAAGCAAAGTGCATTTGCGTCACACACGAATACACTTTTAATATATCCCTGATAGGTTTGTTGACCCTGGATAGCCTTGTGAGGCAACCCAGGGTCGGTGAAGGAAATCGGAGACTACCTATTTTCCGAGTTAGTGGAGGTTCCTTCGATCTCCACTTTCTCACTCCACGTATGCCCTTTCGGACACTTGTAGAAGACCCTATACACGTCGTTGTTACTCAATGCGTTTTTACCGACGTACTGTCGGCCTGTCTCAGTCATCTCCTCTTTACAATCCCTGTTCATGCATTCCATGTTACAGTCTCCTTATGTGAAATACGTTCCAGCTCTTGGAACGGTTGCTTAATTATATGCTAAATTGAGTAGCAAATCAATACTATAGGTTATATAGAGAAGCTCTATATGGCTTATTTGAGCTGAAAATGCTATCCTACATCATGATACAGCTGGTGGTTATAGACTTTGATGACACGCTGTGTTTAACCGAACAAGCAGCGTTTGAGCTAGAGAATGAAACGGCACGGCGTATGGGATTTAAACCCATGACGCGGGAAGCGCACATTATGAATTGGGGCAGTCCTCTTGAGGAGGTTATTACTGAACGAATCCTTGGTATTAATCCAACTGAATTTATGAGCCATCTCAGTGTTGTGCATCAGGAATTTGTGCAGCAGGGAAGAATTGATGTTATTTCAAAAGAAAATTTGCAATTTTTGGATAAAGTAAAAGAATTGGGTAAAAAATTGGCATTATTAACCTCACGATCACTGCAGGAAATACGCCATTTGCTTGACGTAAATAATCCCTTAACTTCACGGTTCGAAAAGTTTTACCACAAGGATAATCTGTTATTCCTTAAACCCGACCCACGTGTTTTTAACCAGGCGTTGACTGACTTTTCAATACGCCCTGAAAGTGCAGTGTACCTGGGTGATTCGGTCGGCGATGGCGTGAGCGCAAAAAAGGCTGGACTTCACTTTATTGCAGTACTCGAAAGCGGATTACGCACCAAACCCGACTTCAAATCGGTTTCAGTTGATTTTTTTGCTGAGAAACTTCCTGAGGCATACCGATACATCTCAGTACATTAGTTCTATTTCGTGAATACTACCAACGTAACCCTCATCATTCTGTTCATAGCTAAAAACTATTTTAGCATACTAAAAAATACTGTAGTATAAAACCATACGTAAACAAATAGGCTATTCATTAAGCATACTGACCATATTAGTCTCGGCTTGGTTTGTATATCCGTATATTTTTAAAGAACCAATACCGTGCGCCAATACGATAAGCTGTAAAAAACCGCCGAAGTTTGAGATAGAAACGGATGCGATTGGTATCTTTAATAATCGGCCGGTTCGCGCTCCCAACATAGTGCTTGCCCAAGACGAACAGGTAAGACCGGTACTGGGTATACGTACATCCCGTGGAGAAAAGCATATTTTTGTTGATCTGGCTACCCAAACACTTTCTGCCTACGAAGGAGACTATCTGTTTATGCAAACGCCGGTATCAACCGGGTTGTGGGGAAAAACACCAACCGGCGAGTTTACTATCTGGGTAAAACTGAGAGCTACGCGTATGAGCGGAGGAAGTGGAGCAGATTATTATGATTTGCCCAATGTTCCCTACGTGATGTTTTTTTCGAATAATGAGGTGCCGGCCAGTACCGGCTTCAGTCTTCATGGTACCTACTGGCATAATAATTTTGGACATGCCATGAGTCATGGCTGTGTCAATATGAAAACCACTGACGCGGGCAAGCTATTTGAATGGGCCGACGCTCCTGTGGGCCAGAAGAACGGAACCACCATTACCATTTACGACAGCAAGTCAGTGTAACGATTATGAAAAACGTGCAGTTTGTTTTTTTAACATTAGTTGGTGTAACTCTGGTAACCGGCGTGGTGTTTTTCACATTGGTAAGGAACAACAAGCCAATGAGCCAATCAGTATTCTCTGCTCCCATACCAACGATCAGTATGGTTCCCACACAAATACCTTCCTATAACGCACAAGTGTCTTCAATGGATTCACCGGAGGGAAGCAAAACCCTGGTGCTGCAAAAAATACAGGATAGTAAGGGAGCAACGTATTCGGCATTTGTATCATCAAAATCTGACGAACCAGCACAGCAGGTATTTTACGAACCGACATTTGATTCTAAAATCCTATCAATTCCGTTTAATACTTGGTCTCCTGACAATGCATATGTTTTTCTTAAAGAAACAACTCCTACAATTGATAATTATCTTGTATTTCAAAGCTCGGGGAATTCTTTTTCAAATGATGTACCGTACCTATCTATTCAGGAGTTATTCAAAAAAAATGTTCCAGACTACACAATAGAGGACATAACCGGATGGGCTGGTCCAAACCTTCTTATAGTCAATGCTAAATTAATTGAAGAAGATAAAAAAGTATCATTCTGGTTCGAACTTCCTAGTCAATCATTTATTCAACTGGGGACATATTTTAAATAATTGTTGGCTCTGGTGATGGAGTTGGAGTTGGGGTAGTGTCTTCTATCGGTGTTGCTTCAACCATACTATCTCCATTGTCATCAAGATTGCCCACAATGACCACCACATCGGCATCGCTGTCACTCGCATTAAGATTCTCGGTTTTGGATTGTACGCTGTATTTGTTACCCAATTTTTTTCGTAATGCATCAAGCCATTTTTCATTGATACTGCTTCCCGCTCGAATAACCGTTTCTCCGTAATCGTAGTTATCGGCGTTATCAGTCGACACAATATTATATCCAGCACCCTTAAGCAGCTCTTGCGTACGTCCGGCCTCACCCTCTATTCCGGAACCGTTTAGTATTTCAATTGAATAGGCATTCTTCCTCGTTTCCTTAGGGGTAGGGGTGTTGGTAGGCTTTTTGGTAGTATCAATTGATTCTTTAGTCGTGTCAGTGGATTTAGATTGGGCAGAGCGATACCAAAAAAAACCTCCGAGTGAGAGTAACAGAATAATACCTATAATAACGAAACCTTTCATATTCATCAACAAATCCAGTATACAACACTTTTTAAATTTGTGAAGAGTCGTCTTATAAAGAGCACATTGGCACGATTATCTAACGAAGTTGGTAGTGGTCGCCAGCCAGCCATATAGTATAATAGGATCCGAATCATTGGTGACTGTAGCTCAACCGGTTAGACCCGCCGCGGCGGGCTGTGAAGCACAATGTATTACGTATATATATTAAAGTCACTTAAAGACAATAAATTCTATACTGGTTTCAGTAAGGATCTTAGAAGAAGGGTTGCTGCGCATAATGCTGGTTTAAATACATCAACTGCAAAAAGAGCACCATTGGTTTTGATTTACTACGAAGCTTATAGAAATGAGAAGGATGCGCGATTAAGAGAACACTTCTTAAAAACCGGAAAAGGAAGAGAAAACATAAAAGATCAGATCAAGCATAGTATAATAGAAGAGGTTTGATATTGGTGACTGTAGCTCAACCGGTTAGAGCGCCAGCCTGTGAAGCTGGATGTTGCGGGTTCGAATCCCGTCAGTCACCCCCAAAGAATTAAGAACCTAAGCTAACTGGTGCCTTCTCTATTAGTTCGGCTTAAATTCTGCAATATCATGGCTGCAACTTCAGGATCGGTAATTAGTTTGATTCCCAAGCTTACTGCCCCTTTTCTTATTAATTTCCCATCGGTAAACTCTTTTCCATCCTTTACTTTATCGCGGGTTGGAATATTAATAATTAAGTCAAAAATACGTCGTGTCATAAGATCGGCAGAAAGAGCAAGCCTTTCGTCTTTTGTCCATGTTTTCATAAACAACTTTAGCTTCATGTTCTGAAAGCATATCATCACCAAAAGTGACTTTTGGATATCCATTTTTATTTAATAGTGTAACAGCATCTTCATAGGTAATTCGCAAGAAATGAGTTGTACTTGCTCTCTGCAAACGTTTGGTATTAACTTTATATATTTTTTTTAATATATCTTCATTCTTGTCGAGAACTTTTTTGAGTACATCCTGTACAGTGATTTGTATGCTTTGCAGCAGCGCCTCATACATTTGATCTTCATTATAGTTATCCCGATTCATCCCAACCATAGTACAATCAAATTCTTCTTCGATAAGGCGAAATTGGCGAACATGTCGTTTATTTTCTTCTTTCTCATCTCGACCTGAATGAATAATAGTATATACAGCATGGGTAGATTGTAATAACTGTTCAAGTGCCAATTGACCTGTTTGAGTAAAAAATAATGGAATGTCAAGTCGGTTACCCAGCTTAAACAAGGTATCAACATTTTCACAAGCTCCGGTTATCCCTACAATTTCTGGAACATCGACATAAATCCTTTTCCTTTGTTGAAAACTTTCATGTACAGCATTATTAAGACTTTGATTAACTGCAACTAAGTTTGAAAAATGTTCATTGTAACCAATAGTCAATTTTTGACCTTCAATAGTTAGCTAAAGAAGGCATTTTGCCCTCTTTAAATTCTATATATTTTTAACTATCTGTCAATACATTACTAACCAGTTACTACACTCATTTGTAGTATTTTTCATTTGCCGCCTTTATAAATAATTTTACATATTGTTTGGCTACATTAGACCATATCATATTTCTCCCGTATTTATAAGCTTTTTCACCCATATATTTCATAAGTTCCCGATTTTTTAATAGTCTTGTTATCACCGTTTCTATTGCTTTTGCATCTAACCATGGCACTATGACTCCCCTTCCATCAGCTAAAATTTCTTTGGCGTAATTATACGGTGTCGAAATACATACCTTACCCGCCGCTACCGCATAAGCCAATGATCCTGAACTACTTTCCTCCGGTGGTCTATAAGATGTAATAAAAAAATCAGTTGCTTTTAAAATATTATTGAGTTCCTCCAGCTGCACATATTTATTGATAAAAATAACGTGTTTCTCCAATCCTAAATCCCGTACCATTTTCTCCAATTTTTGCCGATATTGGGTTGGGATCTCCACCTCTTCATCTCTCCCTACTACTAAATAAACCAAATTAGGAAATTTTGATACCAATTTTGGCATAGCTTGCAAAACTATATCTACGCCCCGGCTTTCTCTCATAATATTCACCGAAGTTAAGACCATCCGACCATTCAATCCAAACATTTTTCTCTCTTTATCATTGTTATAACTCGGTTCTAAGTCTGGAACACCATGGGGTATCACCTCAATCTTTTTTTCAGAAATACCGTAGACAGTATTTAAGTTTTGTGCTCCACTTTTACTCAAAGCTACCAGCCAATTACTAGCTTGACCAACCTGATAAGTTACCTTTTTTTGTTTCTCTGTTGCCTCATTTGCCGGTGAAACCATATGAAAAGTTGTTACCAATGGTTTTTTTAATCGTTTTATTAAGTCAATAATGTATTCTCCCATTTCGCCTCCATACAGTCCATATTCATGTTGTAAAGATACTGCCTCTACATCTGAAGCATTAATGAATGCAGCTGCCTTTACATAATTATTAATATTGTTATCTGAAAAATGATACATAACATCGGCAGAATACGTTATTTTCAAACCACGGTCTAAAGCCACCACTTTTGATGATTCAATTTCATGCATTCCTTCTGACGCCATCATCAAATTTTGGGTAAAAGAGGCAATTCCGCACACTCTTGGGGCAAATGGTGTAAGATAAAAAATCTTAAGCTTTTTTTTTACCAAGCTTACTTAATATAATGTAATAATTCCGTTGCAATTTTCTCTGGAGCGAATTTGTTCACTGCCCATTGCCTTACATTCTTTCCCATTATTTTTCTTAATTCTTCACTGGTCAATACTTTTTTCAATACCCGAGATAGATCTTCTACGTTCGCCCTTGGTCCTTCTTCTGTCATTACCGATTGGCACATTAAACCTCCCTCTCCCACCACCTCTTGAGTTGATGTCCCTTTCATTGTTACGACAGGCTTGCCGCACAACTGTGCCTCCACAAGCGGCAACCCAAAACCTTCGATTCTTGAACATGCCACATAGACATCACAAACATTCATCAAATTTCTTATAAATTCTCTTGAAAATTCGCCAGAGAAATACCTAACTTTTTCCCACATTTCTCCTTTAATTGCAATCTGAAGTTCTTCTGCCGACCTTTGGAAACTTCCGGGAGATGGCCACGTTTTAATAATATATATCCATGGTATCTTTTGATCCAATAAACTCAATGCTTTTAAAATCTCCTGAGCCCCTTTACTGGTCGCATCGCCGCCAGTAGTAAATAAAATCGGTATCTTTTTTTGTTTTATCTTTATCAAATCGTAATTTGGGGGTATTTCTATTCCTTCCTCCCTGATCGATATAAAATTTAAGAAATTATCAAGATCACTGCTCGGCATTTCCTTCCAAAAGTCAGTGTCGACAGCTTCATACAAAATATTCATTTTTTCCTGTTTGACACCAGATTTTACAAACACGTTTCGGCAATGGTTGCTGGTTGTCAGAAAAAAATCTAAATCGTTTAATTCTTCAACAAAATCATCAACCCTATCGTCAGAAACCAACCATGGCAAAACCCTAAAACCTAATTGTTGAGGACGTTTCACGAGTTCTGAATACGAATGCCACGATCCTACTCCCACGACTATCGAAGGCTCGTATTTCAGTATTTCTACCTCAGGATATTTTTCGGTTACTCTAATAACTGTATTTTTTACCACCAATTTATCCAGTCCTCTCGATAAAGCTTTCGCCTGGTTAACGAAACTGTATCCATCTTTAGCCACTAATAACAATATTTTAATATCAGTCATTTATACTCCATTAATCTTTAATTCATCCAATAATTCAGATAATAACAACGATTTTACCCCGATTGCTTTATCAGCAGCCCCATAATAGATATAAAGTCTTTTATCTCTTACTACTGCTCCGGTAGGAAAGACAACATTATTTGTAACACCACTTGTTTCCCAAGAAGCCTTTGGGGAAAACAGAGGTTCTTTTAATCGTCCTAAAATTTTTAGGGGATTTTTGAGATCAAGAAGAGCAGCGGAGGCATGATAGATTTTCCCTGAAGTGGTATCCTCCACGCCGTGATAGATAATAAGCCATCCGTCTTTTGTTTCAATAGGGGGGCAACCACCGCCAATGTAGTGGTTTTCAAACCAAAAAAGAGGATCCAGCACGATAAAATCACCTAGTTTTTTAAAATATTCGCGCCAACGATTGTCAGTCAGTTCTGAAAAGTTGTCAAAATAAATAACTTGGATCCCGGGTAATATTCTGTGAAGAAGAGCAAATTTATTACCTATTTTTTGGGGAAAGAGAGAAGCGTCTTTTTCAAATAACGAAATGTCTTTGCCTTCCTTTTCTTTGAAAAACATCTCAAACATACTATATCTCTCTCTGATTCCTGACCCACGAAAAATATCCTCCGCTTCATCGTAAGAGATTTTTGGCGAGATAAGACCCTGTTTGGTAAAATGGACAAGATCGCGACTTGTAGCGTAGGAAATGAGAGCGTTTTTACCGTCATAGGCGGTGTAGAAAAGATAGTATATTCCATCCAAATAAGTAATTCTTGGATCTTCTACACCATTTTCCTCATAATCGTATTCTGGAAAGAGAACCGGCTCTTTAAGCCTTTTAATAACTTTATTATCTTTCAGCTGGCAGTAACCAATGGAAGAAATATTATTATGGTTAATTGCCCGATAAAACATGTGGGTAATGTCATCCACTTGGATGCAGGCCGGGTTGAAAACACCTTTATTTTCAAAATCCAGCCCTGTTTTCTCTAAAATTATCCCTTCATTTTTAACTGTGATCATAATGAGATGGCCTTTTTTAAAGCCAGACAGGCCAAAGCAAAACCTAAAATAGACTCAGCACCTTCATTGGGATTGATCCCCCATTCTTCCAATCCATCTTTAATTCCGCCGGTGGCTGTATTTACCATATTTATTCCTAAAATATTTCGACCGTTATACCACTCTAAAGCCTTCACCGCAAAATCAAGATATTTTTTGTTCTGCGTAACTTCATAAGCCAAAGTGCAAACTTCAACCGTACTTCCGGCCTCAATCGGCTGCTGTCCAAACAATGCTTTTTTTTTGTCTTTAAGATACCACCCGCGATATCCAGAGAAAGAAAAACAGTCCTTTACACTGTCATACGTTTGTTCAAGAAGAAAATCTAAAGATTCCAGAGCAATCGACAGATATTTTTTATTTGCGGTTGCCTTATACGCATACAACATCCCCAACGGAAGCCGACCATTGTCATAGGAAAGAACATTTTCGTACCATTTCCATGATTGAGAAGAATGCTTTCGGTACGATGCTGCCAACTCATCGGCAAGACGGACTAGTTCTGCCTGTAGATCAATCGGCAGCCCAACAGCGGGCATATCTCCTTTTAGTTTTTTTCGCGTTAAGAGAAGAGATATAAGATCGGGCGCGGCTGCCTCAAATTTTATTCGATGAGAGAGAGCAGTAATAACTTGGGCCATAGGCCTATTTTGCCGAACTTTTTTGATTAATAACGCCTGCTGGTCAAATACAAAAACCGCTGTTAATTTTTGATCGGGAGCCGACGCTATTATGGCAGCTTCCCCAAGTGCGGCCATGGCCCGTCCAAACCCTTCTTCAATCCCTACGTCATCTTTCCATGTCAAGTCTGCATTTAAATCCTGATGAAAACCATGAGGGCTGCGTGCAGAAAGAAGAAATTGAAGATAAATCGAAGAATATTTTTTAATGTATTCTTTGGATTGCAACTTCTGAAGACGAAGAACCACTTGAAGTGCTCGCGCATTATCATCAGTAGTATAACCCTCGATACGATCCGGCGTGCTAAAGATACAATGCTCTAATATTCCAATACTATCCGTCATTCTTTCAATGTGAGTCAATGGAAAACTGGTAGAAGGATACGCTGCCTTTTTATTAATCATTTTTGTGATTTAGAACATCAGCATCTAATACTGTTCTGAATAGTTCCAAATATTGAAAAGCTACATTCGGCCATGTCATAAGCCTACCATACTGATACGCTTTTTTTTCCATCGTGGTCTTTTTATCCGGGTTATTCCATAAATCGATAACTGAGTAAGCAATAGCTTGTGGATCATGGAAAGGAACTAAAACACCTCTCCCCTCAGCTAATATTTCGCGCGCATAGAGATAGGGAGTAGAAATACAACACTTACCAGCTCCCACTGCGTATGCCAATGCTCCTGAGGCAGCTTGTTCAGGATCGAGATAGGCAGTGATATAAAAATCGATCGTTTTCAGCCAATTAGTTAACTCCTCTAAGGATAAATACTCATTTATAAATTTGACATTTCTTTCGATGCCTAATTTTTTAACCTTTTTTTTCAAAAAGTTACGATAGGATTCACCATTTATTCTCGCATAGACTGGATGGGTCTGGCCTATCACAAAATAGAGGACATTCGGGTACTTTTTAGCGATAAGGGACACCGCTTCCAGTGAATATTCTACTCCGCGGCTCGGTGCTAAAAGATTAATATTTCCCAGAATGAGCCTACCCGATAAGTTTCTTTTTTTCTTATATGCTGTCGTCGGACTATACGGTAAATCGGGCGTTCCATGAGGAATAGTGACAACTTTTTCGCCGGGAATACCGTAGTCTGTAACTAATTTTATTTTGACTTTTTCTAGCATCACCGTAACTGCTACCGATTTTTTTATTAACCTTTTAAGGATTTCACCTTCGCCGCTAGTGGCATTCCCGACGACTGTGTGGAGTGCCGTCACGAGCGGGATTTTTAATGACTCAATGAATGGAAGAATATATTCTCCGTTATTCCCCCCGAATAAGCCAAATTCGTGTTCAAGGCAAACTAAGTTAGCTCCGGAGTGGTTAATATATTCTGCTGCCTGGAGATACGTAGATAAATTATCCTGCTCAATTTTATACTTTACTTCCCAGGGATATTCCAACTTTTCAACTTCTCGATTAAGGACCATAATTTCTGCCAGTGCGTAGGGGTTCAGCAGGTTAATCGCATTGGTGAGATCCTTTGTATAAGTTGCGATACCGCAGCAGCGAGGAATATATGATGAAACATAAATTACACGTACCACCCTGGCTTTGGTAGTTAATAGTTTTTCTAAATTTTTCATATGAATTAATCAAACTATTATACTCTAATTCATTAATCAGCTTAAGTATTTTGTTTTGAATATTTCCCAGTACCAGAACCAATTCTTACACCAGACGATTTTTGGATAAACTAAAAGACGGATTGTTTTAGGCTCTCTTGCTGGTATAAAGTAAGAGTAATGCAGACACAGCAATGAATCCGATAAACATAATGGTACTAATTTTTTAGTAGGCATCGCTTACATCAACACTCAAAATCATATATAGGCTTGCCGAAGATTTATTCTCCGAAAGATGTTTAGACACATACAGTTTTTCCTTGCCATTGGGGTCTTGAATAACGGTAGATTCGGTTTGACTGCCGCTAAGCACATGGCTAAATATTTTAGGATCTACGCCTAGTTTTCCTACATTCTCCTTATTGCTACCTGCCAGTACAGTGCCGTTATAGTCGGTAATAACAAACTGCCATTTATTATTGGGTAAATATAAGGTGTGTATAAGATCTTGAAACCAATCAATACTTAATGCATTAATCAGTTTTTAATGGCCTGCTGGAAATACCTCCTGTCCTTAATGTTTACCGTTCCGGTGTGGGGGAGTGAACTACAAACAATGTCCCCTTCAGGATTGGCTACCGCAAAGGTAAGGTACGTTTTATTCGTGGTGAGATAGCTCGACAAAAAGTTATCACATATGGCACTGTTGAGTGACGAAACCGGCTGAACGTGACTGAGTGTTTGCAGTAGGCGATTGGAAAAATCGACCATATATTTCTCTTTATCAACTGTCATTACTGCAATACTCTACTAAATGATTATTTTTGTGCAACCGTTTTTTCGTAATACATATCTTGTGGAGGTAGTTCTTCTTCGCCTCTGGTTAGAACATGTACGTGCCTAATAACCTGAATGCTTCCGTGAGGATTCTCAAAAAGAATGATGTCGTCAAGCGTTAATCCTTCCGCAATCATGATTGATGCAATACTGTGCGCAATTGCCTTATCGTTTTCATGAGGGTTTTTGATCCACATTACCCGTTGTAATAATGGGGGAAGTAGGCTGGGAAACAATTGAGGGCCTAAGTAAAATCGGTTTCTTCGATATGGCACTAACTGTAGTCTTCGAATACTATCCCTGACGCCAAGCAGATCATCGAATGAGGGAAAATTATCAATGTTGATAATCGATGGAGCATGGTTCCCGTTGATTCTTTTAGCTTTTTCTGGAGTCATGATATTCATCACGTCGTAAACAAAGGTTAGTTTAAGAGGGGCACAATCACAATCCCAGGTTCCTTGTTCATCACGACAGTGTTGGCTTCGTTTTTGCAGCAGTAATCTTCCCACGTTTCATCTAAGACACAGTATATTAAGGTATTACTCTTGACAGACTATTGTGAGCACATCACCGCTGTGCAGTGTGTCTACATCCGTATACCCGTTGTACGCTTGTATGGAACGGTAGTAGTTACCTATTCCGCACGCACGTACGGATATCTTCCAGAAATTGTCACCCTCAAGCACTGTTTCTGTATACACACCGCTGGTGTTTGCCAGTTTAGTTACTTTCTTAAGTGTTGCTGTTGGCTTTGGTGTTATAGCCGCCTGCGTTGGGCTTATGCTGGTAACCAAGGCAGTATCAGCCTTTTTGGGAGTAGTGGTACCAACATTTCTGAAGGCAAATACTCCACCAATGGCTGCTACCACAAAAATGGTTGCCAAACCCAGCCAGAATTCAGTTTTTTTTGTATACTGCGACAGTGTTTCGCTTGTTTGTTTTGTTTTTTTTACCATTTGTGTTTAATTCACCTCCTTTTTTGTTGGTAACTTATTACTGTGACTGCATTGAAATGGTACTTTGTTCTTTTTGTAACGCTTGTTGAGTAATGCTATGCATAATGGCAGAGGCACCCACATAACCTGATGCTATGTTGTACATAGGCGTGTTGTCATTGTTGCCCATCCAGGTTCCTACCACCATTGATGGCGTGAATGCAAAAGCGGTATTGTCTACATTGTCGTTTGATGTACCGGTTTTTATCCCTACTTTTTGTCCCTGAAATTCAAACTGATATGAGCGTCCAAAAGCGGGAACCCGAGCTCCACCATCAGACAAAATGTCGTATATAGTCTGAGCGGTTTTTGAAGACAGTACCGGCGTTGCCTCAACGGTTTTTTTGTACACGGTATAACCCTGATGATTCGTAATAAGCAGGAACGGATTAAATAAAACCTGCTGCCCGTTATTGGCTACCACCCCATATGCCTGAGTAAGGCTTAGCAGTGATATTTCTTTGCCGCCCAGTACCATAGCAAGGGTATAGTCACTGTTTTTTGGATTCAGCTCCTCAATGCCCATTTCATAGCCTATGGCAGCAACGTTATCGATTCCCAATTGGTACCCCACTTTAAGAGCAGGAATATTGTATGAATTGGCAAATGCTGACCGTAATGTTACATTTCCATGGAATTTACCGTCATAGTTGCGCGGACGGTATTCGGGATACTCACGGAACGTAACCGGAGCATCTTGAATAATGGTATCAGGAGTATAGGCGGTCTCTAGGGCAAGGGCATAAGTAATCAACTTGACAGCTGAACCCAGCTGTCGGGGAGACAGCACTACATTAAATTGCCCGCCATTATTGTCATAATAGTTTCCGGACCCCACCATAGCCAATATATCACCATTTCGAGGATCAGCAACGAGCGCTGCGGCATTGTGGATATTGTTGTATTGCTGATTGGATACATAATCAAGAATTGATTTTTGTGCCTGATTTTGCAGGTCAAGATCAAGCGTAGTATGGACAATGAGCCCTTTTTCGATAGTTACCCTATCGAACCGTTTTTCTATCTCATTCAGTACATAATCAACAAAATGAGGAGCACGTTTGTATACCAAGGGAGGGTTAAGCGAAATAGTGGTTTCCTGAAGTTTTTTTCCTTCAGCCTGACTGATCATTTTTGCATCAATCATGCCCTCAATGACATATACCACCCGTTCTTTTTGCATTTTTTGATTAGCGCTTAAGTATGAAGGGCCCACTGGGAGTGTTGCCATAAATATGGACTCGTATCTGTTTAGCTCAGAGGCATGTTTACCGAAATATCGTTGTGAGGCTGCCTCTACGCCGCTCGTGTTTCCACCGAATGATACGGTGTTAAAGTACAGTTCAAGAATCTCACGCTTGCTGAAATTGCGCTCTATGCGCAGGGCAATAATAGCTTCCTGCAATTTTCGAACCAGCGTGCGGTCTTCTGATAAAAACACATTTTTTGCCAATTGCTGGGTAATGGTTGAAGCACCATGTGTTCGTTCATGGGTAAGGTTGTACCAACTTGCCTGCACAATTGATAGTGGATCAATGCCCCAGTGTGAATAAAACCGCTTATCTTCTGCCGCAATGATAGCATTCTGCAAGAATACTGGCACTTGCGATAAGGGCACCGGGATGCGGTTGATATTGTCGTATGAACTGTACAACAGGGTTCTATGTCGGTCGTATATCAGCGTTGATGCCGGCATAGAAAAATCGTTGAGGGTTTGAGGATTGGGTGTTTGTGCAATAAACGTATGTATATGTACGCCTCCCAATATGACTAATGCCAAAATTACACCGGCACCAGAAGCAACAGCTATATGATGAAGCTCAATTCGTACCGGTTGTAGTGCTGGAATATGCAGTGTGGGAATTGATGGAAGTGACGGAAGGTCAATTCTAATTTTCTTGATTCGTTTTATAAGAGCAGTTACGTGTGAGCTGATTACCATGCAATTGTCTGAGGTATATTTTTTGGTTGTCTGGTAGAGATAAATAAAGAAAGAAATAAGCCATATAATAGAGCCTCCCAACAGAATAATTCCTTTTGTAAGAAGAGTAAGACTTGTTAATACGAGTGTACCGATAGCGCTGACAGTTTTAATCAAAAAAAATACTATCGGTAAGAAAATATTAGTTAGTTTCATAAAAAAGTAAGACCTATCTTATCATATTATAAGCCTATCATCAATAGAGATTGGGGAGTAGAAAGCAGTTTTGCTTTAACCACGAAGCGACGCGACCAATCGAGACCCACACAGGTATATAGGGTAAGCTCGGCTGATCCATTTGAATCAAGCACACTGGTTTTATCGGGGTTGACCGTTTCAGTTTTGTATACCTGGTACACATACCAATCATCATTGGTAAAAATATGAACATAATCATTCTTCTTAATGCGGTTGAGATTGCCAAACAGCTCAGGAAGTGCATGAGAAAATATAATGGCGTTACCGTTGGTACCGGGAAGCGGACTGCCTTCTCCAAATGACGCGCCATCAAGATGCACTTCCCAGGTATCAAATACAATTTGTGCCACGCTAACGGGCAAATTAATACCAATGCGCGGAATTATTATTTTTTGTGGTTCACTGGGTGTGGCTAATACGTTGGGTGAAACAACAAACAAAGCCAGCATAAAAGCCACAAAAACTCCAATAAGATTATTTAGTATCATGGAACTTATAGTATACACTATGTAGGATGCCAGTGTTCTCGAATATTGCCCACCAAGTATAAGGATCCGGTTACCAATATAAGATCATTATGGCCAAGCGTGCTATTAAGTGCATAGTTGAGAGCCTTAAGTGGATTGGTAACAATTTTGATTGTCGACTCTTTTTTTTGCATTGCAATATGTTTGGCCAGAACGTGAGCAGATAACGCACGTTTTCCCATAACCTTGGGTTCGGTTGCAATGATGTGGTTTGTAAAGGGAAGTATGGGGGCAATGGTAGCGGCTGCATCTTTACTTTCTAAAACTCCCAATATAAGGGTAATGTTTCTTTTTCGGTATCGTTCTGCAATTAATTGACTTAGTGCGCTTATTTTTGCCGGATTATGGGCTCCGTCAAGCACGCATAAGGGTGACTGTTGCATAATTTCAAACCTCCCTGGAACAGTTACCGGTTTTAGTGCTTCCTGAACATGTTTTTGGGTAAGCGTATACTTGTCTTCTTGCAGTGCCAGCTGGGCTGCCATAATAGCACAAGCTGCATTTTGTGCCTGATACCGGCCCGAAAGATTAACGCATATCCCTTTATAATTCGCGCTTGGCGTTAAAAAACTTGCGGTAATTCCCTGATCGTGGACTTTAATATCGTACGCCTTAAAATCTACGCCGTAGCGGTAGAGTTTACTTCCTTTTTTGCTCGCTTCTTCTTCAATAACTGCAAGCACATCAGGGTTGGTAACGGCAGTAACTGCCGGTATTCCTTGTTTTATTATTCCTGATTTATGCCAGGCAATGTCAGTAAGTGCGGGCCCCAGCTGTTTTATATGGTCGTAATCTACGGTAGTAATAACCGCAACACGGCTGTTAATAATGTTGGTTTCGTCGTAGCGCCCACCCATGCGGGCTTCACAGATACCCCATTCCATATGTGTATCTTTAAATACGAGGTGAACCAGCGCCGTCCACGCCTGGCCGTAGGTCGGCCGTTTACGGCCGATGATACTCTTGAGAGTATTAATGTAGGACATAAACAGCGGCGTAGCGATTTGAGATCCATTCAGTTGGATCTTTTCTGTGGGAAGTTGCAGATACGGACTAGTATGCAATCCTACTGTATGGTTGCTCTGCTGCAGTAGTGCCGCAGTCATAGTTGCAACCGATCCTTTGCCGCTGGTTCCGGTAATATGAACGGCTTTATAGGTGTTTTGAGGATTTCCCATAATATCAAGAATCTTTTTCATGCGATGTAGCCGTTCTTCGTATGTTCTCCGAGCGTTGCGAGGTGAATAATCTTTATGTATTCCTTCAGGATGACTAATGAGTGAATCGAGCCAGGAGGTTGTATGGTGTGTCATGTGATGTATAATAGTGTTCGCCTTATTATAACTCATTGGGTTTATAGCCCGAGGAGGTGGTAGAGCACTTGATACAGCATATATTACATCTACATATTAAAAAGTGAAAAAGATGGTAGTTTTTATATTGGATATAGCGCCAATATAGAAAATAGAGTACAAGAACATAATGTTGGTAGTACGCGATATAGCAGCAGAAGAAGACCGTGGAAATTAGTATATCGTGAAGCATATAATACTAAGACTGAGGCGCTCGAGCGTGAACGACAAATAAAGAAAAGAAAGAGTAAAAAGTATATTGAAAGATTAATATTGGGTCCATAGCTCAATGGTAGAGCAGCGGCCTCTTAAGCCGTTGGTTGAGGGTCCGAATCCCTCTGGACCCACCAGTCAAAAAAGTATTACGTTAGAATCTCAAAATTCGAATCCACTTTATGTCTGACATATAAGTCAAGCATAGAAAAAGCACCCTCGCAAAAACAATCTCTGTAAATTTCGCTAGCGTCACCCATTAGTTGGATTGCTCCTTGGAATAAAGGATCAATATCGGTAGCAATTTTTTTTAAATACATTACTTCTTGGTCATAATCTGCATATTTCGAAAGATCTGTCGACATTTTTCTCCAGGAAAGGAAAGTTGACTTAATATAATATCAGCTTCCTCAAGGCCTATAAGAACAGCGGGAAGTTCCCATATATGATTAACTTTTCCTAAAGTAAATTTTGAGGCAATACTGCTTAAAATACTACTTTAGGAAATTGTCTCCGATGACGAGGAAGGTAAATAGTCCCAGTACGACAAATATGCTCCATACGATAACCTGCCTCCATACAGCGGGCTGAGCCGGTTGAGGAAGCAGTTTTTTGTTCATGGGAATAAGCAGGCCGGCAAACACAAACATACACACCGCATTGATCACCGCTCCGGTAACAATCAAAAACTGTGGCTCTTTTACCCCAAACAGAAACATAGCAATACCGAATGCTATAAGTGTCCAAATGGATAGATAATAGGTACGGCTAATATCTTTGGATGACGCATCGTTTTTGCGTATGAGCACGATATTTTCGGTAATAATACGGCCGGCTGCGTCAATAACCGTGAGCTGTGTGGCAAACAGCATGAGGCTGGTAACAATAAGCATAAGGCTTGCAAACATAGGACCTACTTTTTGGGAAATATATTCAGCTTGCGTGTAGATAAAGTTTATTCCGGTAACGTTGGCGGGATTGCCGTACGTTGAGGCATACGCTATGAGTGCCAAAAGCAGCATGGTAGACAAGCCTAATCCCCAAAATACCACACCGTGCTCGACGTTGGCCATATGCCACCAAGTAGTAAATTTTTTGTTTTCCTCATTAGACGGCGTATAAGTGGTACCCAAAATACTATTGGGCTCGGTTTTTCCGGTAATAAGACTGGTTATGCGGCCGGCATATTTGCCCATGGCATAGCCTTTTTCTTTAACATAGAACGATTGTGCCAACAACAGATTGCCGCCGGCGCCCGAATAGGCAAGCGCAGCCAAGAAGCTCATAAAGGGAAATGCGGCGTCGGCAGGAAAAAAGGAGTATCCGTTTCCGATGCCGACAAGGCCTTTACCTAAGGCAATAACGTGTTCAATGCGAACGACGCGCAAAGCAATGAACACAACAATGGGAATACCGATTGAAATAAGAATGCGCTGAAACGTTTCTACTGTTTTGTAAAGAACAGGGCCAAGCGTAAGAATAATACCAACAAGAAGCAGCATAGCCATAGCGATTCCTGAAGTATCGGTCATTCCAAATAGATGAAAGGGCTTAAGGGCTGCTGCTGAGGCGGAAGAAAACGCGGGCCACGACCAGGCTATGACACTTGAGGCAACAAACCAATAGGGAAGACGCTTAGCAAAACGGGCAAAACCAACGAATACGCTTTCGCCATTGGCGAGGGTATAGCGCTCTATTTCCATATTAAGAAAAAATTGCATGGAAATACCCAGCAGCGCGCCCCATATGATGCCCAACCCCCAGTTTGAGCTAAGGTACGGCCACAGAATAAGCTCGCCGGTTCCCAACCCCAGTCCTACTAATATAAGACTCGGGCCAATCAGTTGTATAAATGACTGGGGAGGCTGGGGTAATGTATTTGTTTTTAATTCTTTTAGATTCACGCCCTTAAGTATACAATTCTAACCATGAAAATTGCACTGGTACGTGGAAAACATTTGAACCCGTTTGAAATGCAAAGCTATTATGCCATGCCACGAGATGCTCATCTGACTGCGTTTGGCTCTCGTACCAGTATGCATGCTCACTACCCCTTCACAGTAAGACGACTTTGGTCTCCAGCCGATATCACTTTTTCAAATCGGTATGCCATGGGTATTCTGAACAGAATATTGGTTGACGCCCATTATTTATGGGGATTGGAGGAGAAACTAAGGGGGTTTGATATTGCCCACACGGCTGATACGTATTACGGGTTTACGTGGCAGTGCCTGCAAGCAAAGCGCAAAGGGTATGTAAAAAAAGTGGTGGCGACGGTATGGGAAAATATTCCCTTTTCAAATGAGGGTATAGGAGGAAGAAGGGAGCGTAAGCAGCTGGCACTGCAGGAAGTCGATATGTTTCTGGCTGTCTCACATGGCGCAAAAGAAGCACTGCTCAAGGAAGGCTGCGATAGAAAAAAAATAACTGTCGTGTATCCGGGCGTTGATGTGAATCGCTTTAAGCCCCACACTAGAGCAGCCAATAAGCCCGCCTTCTTCGACCTTCTCTATGTAGGACGCCTCGTGCGTGAAAAAGGTATTTGGATATTGTTTCAGGCGTATAGCAGGCTTCGCAAAAAATATCCCAATCTAAAACTTCAATTTTGCGGACAGGGGCGGGAAGAGCATAAACTAAAAACTCTGGGCGCTACCGTGATGAGCAGTTCTTATGATGATTTGCCGCAGGTATATCGAGCTGCCGATTGTTGTGTAGTTCCCTCGTTGGAAACGCCTACCTGGAGGGAACAGTTTGGTATGGTACTGCCAGAGGCTATGGCAAGCGGGTTGTCGATTATTGCTAGTAATACGGGATCGATTCCAGAAGTATTGGGCAATGCTGGATTACTGGTAAAGCCAGCCAGCGTCAATACGTTGTGTAGCGCAATAGAACAGTATATTAAAAGCAGTTCGCTCCGTAAAGAATATGGAGCAAAAGCGCGTGCGCGAGCAAAGAATCTATTTAATGCACAACGAGTTTCTAAAAAAATCTACGGTATATATCAATCGGTACTGTCACCGCCGTGACCATCGACCGTAGATGCCGGTGGAAAGCAGCCGGTTTGTTGACGCTTCCTGCAGTGCCAGTTCACCCGCTTCAAGCGTACCCTTATGGCCATCAACCAATTCCTCCAAAATATTTTTCAGCATAAGGCCCGAGGCGGATACGGCATAGGCATTGATCAGGATAAATAACGGATGGGGAACCAGTACTTTTGTACATTCCTCTATGAGTTTTGGAAACGATTTGGGGAAATCCCATAATTGTCCCTCTGGGCCGTGTCCATAAACGGGTGGATCCATGATAATGGCGTCATACACCTGTCCGCGGCGCACTTCACGAGAAACGAAAGAGAGTGCGTCATCAAGAATCCAGCGTATGGCGGTGTCACGTACCTTGGATAAGGTTTGATTCTCATGTGCCCATGTCATACTCGGCTTGGAAGCGTCAACGTGGGTAACCTGAGCCCCTGCTGAAGCGCATACCAATGATGCAATGCCGGTATAGGCAAATAGATTAAGTACGCGAGGTGCTGATTGCGCAGACGCATGGAGGATGGTATCTTGCATCCATTGCCACTGTATCTGTTGTTCGGGAAATACGCCGGTATGTTTAAACGGCGTCAAGCGCAAACCAAAAGTAAGATTGTTCCAGCGCATATGCCAGGGCTGTGGCAACTCGGCAACTATCCGCCATACCTCTTTTTTTTCCTGTTGTGACATCTCAAACACGGCATGCGCCGAGTTCCATAGTTCATTAGACTGTCGCGGGTGCCATAGGGCTTGGGGATCGGGACGTTCTACTATAACGGTTCCAAACCGCTCCAGGCGCTTGCCATTGCCTGAGTCCAGCAATGCATAATCCTCCCATCCCGATGTTTGTAGTATGTCCATAGTGTTGTTCAGCGTGCAACGCCAAAGGAACTGGTGAGATTATAAATCGGGGTAAGTACGGAAACAACTAAGAATCCTACACCAATACCCAGCACCACCAACACCAATGGTTCAATTAAGGTCGTTGCTGCTTTGACCGCCAGCTCTGTTTCCATTTGAAAATAACGAGAAAGGCGCATAAGGGTATCATCGAGCTGTCCGGTTTTTTCTCCTACCGCGGTCATCTGCACAAATATGTCGGGAAACACATTTTCATCAATAAGTGCGTCTCCCAGTGAAACGCCCCGTTCAACATTTTTTTGTACACTTCCAAATGCCTCCTGGTATACCAAATTATTTGATGTATTGGTTACAATACTGAGTGCCTCCAGAAGTGGCACTCCTGAAGAAAGCAGTATGGAAAGGGTACGGGTTGATTCAACCAAAACCGACTGTTGAATAATTCTGCCAAATACCGGAATGCGCAGTGTGAGGGCATCAATATGTTTGCGCACCTTTTCGCGTTTAATCAGTACGCGTGCGTATAGAGCCGCTCCAATAGTTCCCACAATAATAAAGGGCCAGTAGCGTTGAGAAAAATGAGATATAGCAATAATAATCTGAGTTGATAGCGGAAGATCAATATTAAAGTTATTGTACAAATCAAGCAGCTGCGGCAACACAAATGTCATTAATACGAATGCAACCACCATCATACCCAATACAACGATAATAGGGTAGATAAGCGCGTTGACTACTTTACCCCGAAACTCTCTCGATTTTTCAAGGTTTTCAGCTAAGCGCATGAGCACGTCATCCAGTTTACCCGACGATTCACCGGCACGGATAAGGGCAACGTAAAAATTTTGGAAGGTATCGGGGAACTCCTTAAGGCCATCCGAAAAACTGCCTCCGCTTTTAATACGGTCCTGAATGCGTACGGCTATACCGTGATAGCGAGGGTCACGATTTTGACGAATAATAATACTGAGGGCGTCAACGATGCTTAATCCAGCGTTAATCATGATACCCAATTGCCGGGTAAAATCCACCAGTTGGCCAAAACTCAGTTTGAGCTTACTTTTGGCCAGATACTGGTAGTAGTAATCAGCTACGGTATGTTTTTCCTGAATAGACACAATTAAATACCCTTTATCCTTAAGAAGACGTATGGCCTCTGCACTGGTGCTGGCTTCAAACGTACCCTTATTTATCCTGTGTGATTTGTCTGAAACAGTGTACTCAAACAACATGGTTATTTAAGCAACTCTGCCATAAGTTTAGGCCGGGAGGAATAGGTAAGTGCGTTTTCGTAGCTGATTTGTTTTGTCAATGCCAACTCGTGGAGGTATTTTTCAAACAGAATCATACCTTCTTCGCTGGATGTTTGAATGACGTTATCAATCTGATGCGTTTTGCCTTCACGGATCAGTGCTGAAACCGCTGAATTATTGAGCAGTATTTCACAAGACACAATTCTTCCCGAATCGTCGGCCTTAGGTATGAGTTTCTGGCTGATAATAGCGCGCAGTACCGAAGACAGTTGGCTTCGCACCTGAATTTGCTGTTCTTCGGGAAACACATCAAGAATACGGTCAATGGTAAGGGCAGCGGTACTGGTATGCAGTGTCGAAAATACTAAGTGGCCGGTTTCTGCCAAGGTCATAACGGTTGATATCGTTTCATAATCGCGCATTTCTCCAATGACAATAACATTGGGATCCTGCCGCAATACGGCGCGCAGTGCATTAGGAAACGCATGCGTATCACGTTTTACTTCTCGTTGCGAAATAATGGATTTGCCCATAGGATAGACAAATTCAATGGGATCTTCGATCGTTACAATATGGCTGTTTCTGGTCATATTGATTTCATTTAATAATGAAGCCAGTGTGGTTGATTTTCCTTCGCCGGTTTGGCCGGTAATAAGGACAAGCCCGTCATGGTACTGTGAGAATTTATGTACGATCGACGGTAAATTTAACTCTTCAATGGTGGGAATGCGCTGTGGAACCGATCGAAGACTGACGGCCATGTTGCCGCGCTCATAGTAGGCATTTGCCCGGAAACGAGACTGGTCAAACGCAATACTAAAATCAAGCTCTTTATTAAGGTAAAACGTATCTTGTTGTTCTTTGGTAGTAAAACTGACAAAAAAACGGTTAACGTCGGATGCGGTTACGGTTGGGTAATCAATTAACGGATATAGTTTTCCGTAAATGCGCAACATAGGGTGATACCCCACATTCATATGTAGGTCGCTTGCGGTGCGGACAATGATTTCTTTGAGCAACTCTGATGGATCGTTTTGTACACTGTGTTCCATATAGTTACTTACATATCCTCGGCAACCCGTAATATTTCCTCAATCGTCGTTTCGCCCCGTAAGGCCTTTAGGAATCCATCCTGTTTCATGGTTATAAGACCTTCTTCCTGTGCCTGTTTTTCAATAGCCTCTGCGTTTGCCCGCTGCAGTATCAGTTTATTCACGGCATTTGATGTTACTATAATTTCAAATATACCGACCCGTCCAAAGTATCCAGTATTACCGCACTCTACACAGCCTTTTCCTCGCCACAACAAGAGCGACTTTTCCTTGAACTCCTGAGGAAGAAAGTTACCCAGCATTTCCCGAATTTTTTTATCAAGGAGGGCGTCCGGAGCATAAGATTCCTTGCAATTTGGACACACTCTTCGCACGATACGCTGTCCTAGTGCTGCATTTAATACCGAGGCAATCAAAAACGGTTCTGCTCCTAAGTCAAGCAAACGGGGAATGGCGGTAGAGGCGTCATTAGTATGCAACGTTGAAAACACCAAATGCCCGGTAAGCGCAGCCTGAATGGCCAGTGCAGTGGTTTCCTGGTCACGAATTTCTCCTACCAGAATAATATTGGGGTCCTGCCGCAAAAAAGAACGCAATCCATTTGCGAATGTCAAGCCCGCCTGTGGGTTAATCTGTACCTGGTTAATGCCGGGAATTTCATATTCAACCGGGTCTTCCAAAGTAAGAATATTTACCGAAGACTGGTTAAGTCGTGACAGCACCGAATACAGCGTCGTTGTTTTACCCGAACCGGTAGGGCCCGTGACGAGAATAATGCCGTAGGGTTTGGTAATAGCCAATTCAAGATGTTTCATCTGAACCCCCTGCAATCCCAAATCGGGAAGCGAGGGAATACCGCCGGTCTTTTTAAGAAGACGCATAACAATCTTCTCGCCATGAACCGTTGGCAATGAAGAAACACGTAAATCAACTTCCTCATTGCCTATTTTAAAGGTAAAACGTCCATCCTGAGGAACACGTTTTTCGTCTATACGCATTTGTGAAAGTATCTTGATGCGCGATACCAACGATTCATGCAATGAACTGGGTAACACCAGTTTTTCATTAAGTATACCGTCAATACGGTAGCGTATGCGCGTTCGTGTTTCCTGCGGCTCAACATGAATATCAGATGCGCGTGCCTTCACAGCAAATTCAAGCATAGTATTAACTATTTTTGAAATAGGAGGCTCTTTTACCATTCGGTCGTTCATACCCGGGGCAGTTTTTTCTTCCCGTTTTTTTTGTCCGCCAAATTCTTCAAGAGCACTGGTTACCGTGGGGGATATACTTTGTTGATACTGAATATTGATAGCCTCCTCAATTTCACGTGGATCAGCAAAAAAAGGAACAATGGTTTTGCCGGTTTTTTTCTCCAAAAAACTGATGGTTTCAAGATTAAGCGGATCGCTGCTGGCTATTTTAATAATTGAGTTTTTTTGGTCGTATTCAAATGGAAATATGGCATACTGGCGGGCAATACCCTCGGATATATGCGATAGCGCCTGGGGAGACGCGGCTATACTATCCAACTTAATCAGTTGGACCTGCATGGCATACGCCTTTGCCTGCATGATGTTTTCAGGTGTTGTCAACGAACGCTTGGTAAGATATTCCTCTACCGGAATGGCATTTTTAAGCGCATCTATCTTGATTTCGTTAAGGGTTTTGGCGTTAAGCAGGTTATTTTTTTCAAAATACTCAAGAAACCTGCTAATAGAATATGCGCTCATAAAAATCATTATAAAGACTCTTGACAAAAATGTACAAATGAATTAACTTGATAGATATGACAATAAATAAATCGGGATTTACGCTTATTGAGTTGCTTATCGTTATCGCTCTCTTGGGGACATTAGCAGTTGCTTTACTTGCCGCAATCGATCCGTTTGAGCAATTTAAGAAAGCAACAGACACGGGTGTGCGAAATACCTCTCAGGAATTTTATAACGCGGCAATCCGCTATTACGCACAACGAAATGGTTGGCCATCCCAATGGGCAACCGTGTTTATAAACGAGTCGGGAGTACAAATTGGAAAAGGTGATCCGAATGATATTATAACCGGATTGGTTGCTTCAAGCGAGCTTAAGCAAAACTTCGTAGAGCTTGCTGAAGATCAACTAGACAAGATTTATGTTGCGCGGCAGGGTGAGTCTAAATTAATGGTGTGCTTTTCACCGCAGTCAAACTCATTTCTAAACGCTGACCGGAACGTTAAGTTTACTAGTGTAGATTTGGATGCGTCAGGTAACCCAAGCACTGATGCATCAACCACAGCAGGTACCTGCCAGGTACACGGTGGAGCAGGACCTTGTTACTGGTGCTTGTACTGATCAATTAAGAAAAACTGAAAACTGTATCGTTATATTTGGGCAGCGGATGCCGGAGACTTGGTATCCGCTGCATGGCTTAACACAGTCGCTCACCCACCAGGGTTTCCGCTTTATACCCTTTTTTTGAAGTTATTTTTTTTGTTACCATTTGGGTCAATTGCGCTGCGAGCATCACTGGTTTCTTTGGTATTTGCACTAGGTACTATCTATCTAACCTATCGTTTGACGTATGCAACGCTCACTCGTATATATTCTCCCAATAGGAAACTAGTCACTATTGCTACTTTTTCGTGTATTGCGGCCTTTTCTTCATTCACGTTCTTGTTGTACACCAATGTGCAAGAGGTATATATGCTGACGCTGTTTTTTTTAAGTGGTATGAGTTATTACTTGTTGCGTTTCTATCTATATGAAAATACCCGTGACCATAAGCTATTTTGGTTTTTTTCAATTATGGGTATTTTTCACCACTATATTCTTGCTCTGTCATTGGGCATCTATGTGGTTCTTTTTTGGAAAAAACGAAAAATGGTACTGCAATTTGTTAAGAAGCATGTTGTTATGCTCGGTAGCTTTATCCTTTTAGGACTGGCACCGTACCTTATATGGTTTTTGATGACTCACGCTGATCCTCGGCTGTATTGGGAAGAACACACGTGGTGGGGGTTGATGAGAAATATATTCCGATTGCAGTACGGTATTGTGAATACTGGAGCAGGGTTTCAATCGGTGGTCAGTAAGTTGGGAAATGTCAGTATCTATCTGCAGCATCTGTGGCTGCATTATTCCGCACTGTTATTGTTGTTCATTCCTGCAGGTATATACCTCTGGCGTCACGAAAAAAAACTGGGCGCATTTTACGCATGCAATATTATGCTGTACGGCCCGCTCCTAGCTTTTTATATAGACGCTAATCTCAAGCTGGATAATGCGCTGGGTATTATTGAGCGATACTATTTGTTCTCGTATATATTTATCCCATCCATCTTCGCGGTTGGTTATCTGGTTCTTGAGTCATATATGCAGCATACCCACTATCTGCGCTCATTGATAGCCCGTACTCTGCTTATCCGCGGGCTGTTTACGGTTATTTTGATCATAACCCCACTACTCTTGCTGTTTCGCTCATCAACGGCCTTGGCAACACTACTTAAGACACCAGTATTTGAAGATCACGCTCGTACGCTCCTTTCTATGGCTCCCAAAGATGCGGTTGTTATTATGACGGGTGACTTTGACTTGTTTCCCATGCAGTATGTTCGGTATGTGCTGGGTTATCGTAAAGATGTGCTGCTGCTGCCCAGCGGCCCCATGGATGATGGTGCGTATGCCAATACGTTAAAACAACTCCCAGAGCTTGAGTATACTGCAGCAACCAAAAGTGCCTTTTTTGCTAGTTTTATAAAACATGTGTTAAAAAAAGGTAGGCCGGTACTTACCAATATTCAAAGCCCTCCTGAAGGATTTTCGTATCGACAATACCTAGCCTATGTTTCTATTCTACCCAAGGAGGATGAGGGAAAATTGCTTATTCAGGCGGTTCCTGCCAGTAGAGTATCGGAACTGAACTTACCATTGGCAAGCGAACAAACGATTACGGGACACAAGTATCCCTTTTATTTTTACCGGGTCATACAAGAGCGCTACTCACGTGCTTTGTTTGATATTGGTGAGGCCCACTTTGCCAGTAATAACATTGCCAGTACCGCTTATGTGCTGTCAAGAGCTTACCGGATGAATAGTCAGGACGATGACATAGTCTCGCTCTATGCTCTCAGCCTTATAAAAATTAATCGGTGCCGTGAAGCAGAAACAGTACTACTTAACTACTATCAGGCAACTAAAGGAGTAAAGGCAGCCTTTGCTCTGTCCAGGCTTTACGCTACTTGTTTAAAAGATCCGAAACAATTTTCTTATTGGAACTCGGTGTACGAGAAAACACAGCAAACAGAAGCACCATAATATATCCAGCGATTGATCCAACTACGCTTATTGTCCAGTACGGAGGTTGGTATATAAAATCTATTGAGTGTTTGCCCCTAGGAACGTTTACTCCCATATAAAGAATGTTTGCGCGGTGTATGGGAATTTCACGGTTAGTGTCAAGATAGGCATGCCATCCGGGATAAAGCAGTCTTCTCGCATAGAGAAATTGATCGGTTGTCGATTGTGTACTAAACCGAATAACCTGCGCGGTGTTTGAAACTATCGTTAATGTTTTATCGCCTTTTTTAGTTGATGGACTAATTGATAAGGGAGAAAACAGGTAGATCGTGGATGGATTGTATTGCCCGTTTCCCAGCTTTCTCAGAAGATCCTGTTCATACAGAACCAACTCGACATTGCGCGTAAGTAAAAACTCGGGTGGTACATGAGGCACGGTATAAAGATAGAGGTTTTGACGTACGACATACGGCTTATTATAGGTAAGTGGGTATGGTGCTGCTACCACAGTACATCCCATTAGTTGAAGGAACGACTCTATTCTTCTGTCGATTTTTTTTTGCATTCCCAGCGTTGAGTCAACGTAAATATTTGAAATAAAAAATTGCAGCCGGGTTGGGTTATAGAGTGAATAGTAAAACCCATCACAACGTGAGACACCATGGATAAGCTGAGTATGGGGTTCAAGCGCATTGTTTAAGGGCAAATATTCATTAACCCGTTCATACCCCTGGTTGATGAGTTTTTGCTTATACATTCTTCCAAAACCAACACCGACTATTGAATCATTAGAATCTAAGTATGATTGTATCAGTGGGGTTTGGTAGACGGTCTGTACTGATATAACTGGAAAATAATTATAGAAGTGGTAAAACGCTCCAGCTATTTGCAGCACAATTGCTATGAAAATGATTTGTTTTGATATTTGAATTTTTTCCGTAAATATACCAAAGAGAAGTGAGAGTATGAACATAACAAAGATACCCATACGGTAAATGCTGCGTACCGAATTAAAAGCGCCGATCCGGGTAAGGCTTTTTAAAATGGGAACATCTCCCAGCATAAAGACAAAAAATACAATTAAAAGCGCAACCAGAAGAGGCGGCAGCGCAACAGCAATTCTTTTACGAGCATATGAAACCACAACAGTAAAGGCAATGAGAAGTGCTCCATAACCCATAAACAAATTTGCTTCCCATGGTGAAGCATTGTAGGCACCAAATTGGTCTGCTACATGGGGGTTGGTAAGCATACTTCCAAAGGGAAACGGGGTAAAGAGTGATAAAATGAGTTCAGGAGGAAACATGCCGCGCGTAATGGCACCTTGACGGCTGCTTTCAAGGGTAAAAATTGCTGATTGAACAAGCTGTGGTAACGAAATAAGTATAAATACCAGCCCGTACCAAAAAAAAGGAATAATCAGCCGTTGTACGTCACGCTTTTTTTTAAAAAGCAAGTACAAGAAACAGACCAGTACCAGCAACTGTTGAGCCATGCTTACAAAAAAATGACCAAACAAGAACTGCTGTGCGGCCATAAAGCCTGCTAATACCATGTATTTGGTGCTATTGTTTCGTATACCAACAAATAAGAAATAGGTAATAATGGGTATGAGTGCTATGGCCTGAAAGATGCCTTGATGCACCATTTCGTACAATACAATACCCGAAAACATATAGGTGACTGCACAAAAAAATGCTATATCTTTCCGCCTAGAAAACAGGCCGGTCAGCAGATACATCCCGGTTCCCAGTATGCCCAAAGAAACCGGATAGGTAAGGTTGAATGCCAGCGCAGGAGGCAAGAACCGATACAAGAGCAGGTTCAGTAGGTTAAGTGCGCCTATTTGACTTTCAGCAAGTAGCGGATAGCCATGCGACTCAAGTGGTGAAATAAAGGGAAGCGAATTTGCTTTAAGCGTTTGGGACAAATAATCCTTAAGCGCATAATTGACATTAAATAAATCGGAGATTGCGTAGTCAGGAATGTAAAAAATACGAATTTCAGGTACAAAAAGCCGTATAAAAAACAAAAAAGCCAAAATCCACAGCAAGATGTTAAGACGTATATGGGAGGCAACAAATTTGTGTATCATATGATACATGACGGCCATTATAACAGGATGGATAGGTATTATGGGGGCCTCGTGTGGATCTTTTTTAAATGTATTGGTTGACCGGTCTGAGCATCATGAGTCGATACAGGGAAGATCGCACTGCGATAGCTGTAACCATACCCTACACTGGTATGAGCTTATACCGGTGCTGTCGTATGTAATCCAAGGGGGAAAGTGCAATACCTGTAAGGCGAAACTTAGTTTTCAATATCCAACTGTTGAGTTGGCAAGTGCGGGTATTTTTGTCATCTCATACCTCTATTTGGCCCATGGAGATCTGCTGTTGACTGTGATATTTATACTGATTGGTTTTGCGTCTTTGGGCATACTGCTATCCGATATTAAATATATGACTATTCCCGATTGGGCAGTTGTCGTTCTTTTTATATGCGGCTTACTGCTTAATCAACAACAATTACCGTTAGGGCTTGCTACAGCCTCATTCTCTTTAATGTTGTTTTTACTCATATACGTACTATCCCATGGAGCAGCCATGGGCTTTGGTGACGTAAAACTGGCTTTTGTCATGGGGTATTTGCTTTCGCTTCCCTCATTACTGTTTGCCTTATATATTAGTGTCCTTACCGGAGGGTTGGTTGCAGGATACCTACTGCTAGCAAAAAAAGTCGGTATGAAAAGTACTATTAGCTTTGGGCCGTTTTTAATTGTAGGATTAATAACGATGATATGGTATGAATACACAAAAACGCCATAACGGCTTTACCTTAATGGAGATCATGATAACGTTTATTATCATGATCGTGTTGGCTTCTATATTTCCCTTGGCTAACTATATGGGACGTTTGCAGTTTTTAACCGACACTAAAAAAAAAGCAGATCTTAAGGAATTGCGTAATGTGATTGAAGTTTTTTACCGCCAGAAAGCCCGCTACCCATCACTCGATGAGCTGGGATACTGGAACAATGGCATTATTGCCTATGTATGTGGGGATAAATATATAGACAGTTCAATACGCTCGTTTGCCCATGTGTTACCGTGCAGCCCAGCTGACGATACCGGTAACCCTTATATCTATTTTCCGTATAACAATCAGCAGGATTTTGTTTTTTTTGTCAACCTTGATGAACGTACCGATCCTGCAATTGAATCGGTGGGGTGTTCCGGAGGTTGCTCATACTTCACATCTCCCACAGAGCTTTCTTCCACTTTTTATAATTATGCGGTATATTCTTCTTTAGACTATATGCGATCAACTACCTATTGCCCTACTGATTCAAGCTTTTATTGTGTGAGCGATTCCTGTGCCTTGTGCAGCGATGCAGACGCTAACTGTCAATCGAAACGACAAGTTTTTTGTGTACCGGAATGGTGCAACGCAACAACATGCAACTAACACGAAGTCGAGGGTTTACCTTAATTGAGCTTCTGATGGTTATTGCGTTATTGGGAGTGCTGGCTACCCTTATTTTATTTTCGGTTCGTAATATTTCGCCTCACACGCGTGATTCACGCCGGAAGCAAGATCTTGATCAAATTCGCAATTCGTTGGAAATGTACTATACTGATAATGAGTCATACCCAGGAGGAATTGTATTTGGTGATTCATTAAAGGATTCAAGCGGAAAAGTATATATGCAAAAAGTTCCATTAGACCCAAAACCTACCGGATACAACTACGTATATGATGTTGATGATTCACGACAGTCATATACCTTATACGCATGCATTGAAGACCCTGAAAGCAGAGATGATTATACTGAGATTACTGATGAAGGTATAAACTGCGGAACATCATGCAATAATCATTGTTGGTTACCCATTGAAAGTCCGGGAAAATGAAAAAAAGAAAAGGCTTAACGCTTATTGAGTTGTTGATTGTTATATCGGTATTGTCGATTTTACTGGCAATGCTGTTACCCAATTTTAATGATGCACGCAAGCAAGCGCGCGATCGAAGAAGAAAAGCTGATGTTCGCGCAATACAACAGGCACTGGAGCTGTATCGTTCAAATCAGACTCCGCAATCATACCCTACCGGATCGCTGCCGGCAGCAGGAACGGCTTGGGCAGACGGAGGGGTAACCTATATGAAAAAAGTGCCCAAGGATCCGCTGTATGATGTAAATCAGGAACAATACCATTATCGGTATACTCAAGTATCAAGTGATACCTACTTTTTGGGCGGATGTCTTGAAAATATAGCTGATAATGATATTGCTCCGTCACCGGCTGCAGGGTGGGGCACCTGCGAATCGACTGATGTAACCCCTACGCCATTATTTTTTTATACCACTGAGCCGTAATATGAAAAAAAACGTACCGAACGGGTTTACGCTGATAGAAATGCTGGTCGTACTAAGCGTGATTGGGGTATTGATTGGTATAGGTACTGTCAGTTTTTCTGCGGCGCAACGTAATGCGCAAGACGCTAAACGTCGTGAGGATGTTGCTTTTATTCAAAAAAGCCTCGAACAATATTATAGTCTTTGTGGTAACGCCTATCCTACCGCACAGAGCGGAGTCTCTGTTCGTGCGCCCGTCTTTTGCAGCCAGCCAACGGTTGTTATTGCAACCAATGTTCCCGTAGATCCCAGAAGCGCAACACCCTACGTATACACACTTAATGGCAATGAATATACCGTTTGCGCAACGTTGCAAAATAATTCACAATATTGTTTAAATAACCAACAATGAAACGTCTTAGACATTCTGCCGGCTTTACCTTATTAGAATTGCTCGTGGTGATTGGCATTATGGGCATTCTTATCGCCATTGGCGTTCAGTCATATACCACGCTTAATAAACAGGCTCGGGACGGAAGGCGTATCGCAGATCTGCAATCAGTTCGCACTGCCCTTGAGTCGTACCGTTCACAAAATGGTGCCTATCCTGCAAATCTAAGCCCCATTGTTCCATCAGGATATCTTAATGCCATTCCAACCGATCCGGTACCGGTACGGCAATATGTATACCTTCCCGTTACGACCGCACAGGGCCAGGCAAGCTACGCGTTATGCGCCTCAAAGGAATTACCGGGTACTCTCCCAGCCAGTGATTGTGCAGGTCAAAACTGTGGAACCGCAGGGGTGTGCAATTACCAATTGAGCCCGTTAGGTGAACAGTGAAGCGACTTCAAGGATTTACGTTTATTGAACTGCTGATTGTATTGGCCATTATGAGTATTGTATTGGTGGCTATTCCCAATCTATACCTGCAGCAGTCGATTGAAACATTGCGTGCCGCAGCTTCAGAAGTTCGATTAACCCTTGAAGAAGCTCAAACGAGAGCACAAAGCAATGCCGTGGCAAGCCAGTGCACCGGAGATGAATTTACCAAATATACTAATTTTTTGGGCAGTAAGGTCGTTTTTTTTGAATCAGGGGGTGAATACTCAATTAATATTAAGGGAAGCTGCACCAACGGGGACTTTACGTATTCTTCAGTACCCATAACTAAAAATTACAAAGGCGTTACTATTTCAACGCCTGCTGTAGAGGTATTGTTTCAAAAACGGAGCGGCCTTCCAACGAGCACTGCTACCATTTGTGTCCGTTCATCGATCAGCGGCTTAACACGGTCCTATATTAAAATAGTAGTACAAACAACGGGAGATATTCGCCAATATGACCCCAGCGAATCATGCCCGTAAAGGTTCATCAATGTGCGGCTTTACCCTTATTGAGCTGCTTATTTTTATTTCTCTGATTACCACGGTATTGGTCATAACCATCGGTGCCGTCTCATACGCTATTAGCGCACTTAATGACTCCCGGAATCGCACGCTTGCGTCACATTACACAACCGAATTGGCCGAGTGGATGCGTTTCAGACGTGATGTGTGCTACCTCGGTGACCTCACTGATCATGCGGGGAGCAGTTTAGAAGAGACGCTGACGCGGTATTATTGTTTTAATGATATAGATATAGCCAATAACCAAACGTGCCTTGATCCCGATGAATGGCCTCCCGAAGTAGCTTCCTGTAATGCCTGTAACTACACGTTGGGAGGAAATTTGCAGCGTTGTGCAGGTCTTGCAGAAAGTGCGATTAATAATCGCGTAGAAGTAACTATTACGACCTCCTGGTATAGTAATAATGCAAAACAAAATGTAACCACCTATATGTTTTTATCGAGCCAATGATACCCCTACCAAAACAAAATCAAAGAGGGTTTTCATTTGTTGAAATGATCATTGTGGTGGCAATTATCATGTTGGTTATTCCAACGGTTTTTACGTTATTTTTTTTACTTATTCGTACACAAATAGAATCAAGCTCCCTATCCAAGGTAAAAAAAGAGGGTGACCGTATTCGTGCCACCATCATCTCAACCGTACGCAACGAGGCGGGCGCCGTCCTGGATAGTTCAGAACCTCCCAACTGTGAAAGTTCACTGGGTTTGTTCTACACCAATAATGTCTGTTTCCAGGGAGGTGATTTATCAGGGTCATCAGAGATATTCGGTTATGATGTACGCGGATCTGACCTTTACCGCTACGATGAAGATGTCTCAACTCCTCTTATGGTTCGTGATGCCACCGCCTACTTTCCTATTGAAACCAGTACCATAGATGCATCTACTCCGATATTGCGCTATATCAGTCCCGAGCTGGTGCAGGTGAGTTACAGGCTTACGTATGCGCCTCAAACCGACATTGTACGTCCACAATCATTGGTTTACTCATTTTTCGTCACATTGCGCAAGTAATTTATATATACTGATTTTATGGCACGCAAAGTCGGTATTATTATTGAACAGAAAATTATAACGTTTGCGGATATGACTGACACGGCAAGCGGATATCAGCTTTCTAAGATGTTGAGTGTGCCGATGCCCTCTCCCAATTTTTATGACTCAATTGATAAGGCTCCCACTGAGGAGCTGGTTAAGGAGCGCAATATTATACGAGATACGTTAACAAAGGAGGGGTTTGGCGACCGCGAAGCATATTTTGTTATACCGGATTACCTTGCATCAATGCAAATTCTTAATCTACCCATCATTACCGACAAGGAAATTGTGTCAGCCATAGAACTGCAGGCCGATGAATTTATACCGTATCCGCTCAGTAAGGCAAGCTATGATTATCAGATTATAGCCTCGGATAAACAAAAAAATGCTATGTCCGTGTTAGTCCTCGTCAGTTTGCAGGATGTGATTAAAGGAATAGAAAATTTCATTCTTGACATAGGTTTATATCCAACATCACTTGAGTCAGCGTCAAGCAGCCTGTTCAAGGCATTATTCCATAAAAATCACTTCATTCTTAAGGAATTTGTCGTGCTTATGAATATGGAGGACCGTTCAACCCAGATATCAGTGGTGAATACCAAAAATAACCTAGTTATTATGACCTATACCATTAACATCGGCTCTACCTTTTTTGTTCACGGTATTCAAAATTATGCCAACATGCTTCCTCAGGAAGCCGCCGCACTCTTTGCCAAGCCTCAAGTTGGCGAGGACACACAGCAAAAAAAACTATTGGGAATGCTGTTTGATGAGTTTTCAAAAGAGTTAATTAAAGTAATGACGAGCACGTTTGAACGACTTAACCTTATGCCTCAGTCGCTTCTACTGGTAGGTGAGTATGCTTCTTCATTACAGTCATTATGTGATGCTTTTCCATCAAACCAAATGCCTGCCCCAGAGATTTTTACCTTTGAGGCATTGGCTAAAGCGCTTCATATTACCTACTCAGTGGCGATAGAACCTAAAAAGGTCGATCCATTCGTTGCTGCCGTATCAACATGTCTGTAATCTCAATTAATCTCATCAAAAAAAGTGACCGGTACCGCAAAGTTGCTCAATTAACTGAACAGCTAAAGATTGTCTCGATTGTTATACCGGCGTTGCTGTTTGTAGGACTAGTTATTTTTTTTATACTCAATAACCGCCTTTATCAAACACTCACTCAGCTTACGATTGATTACGACAACCTCATTAGGCAGGAGTTTACCGAGTCAAAAAAAATCCCGGAGGTTGCTTTTTCCTACGGCAAATTATCAAAGGCTACTGAAATATATGATACCGCACCCGACTACGTGAACCAATACCGATATACTATTGAACAACTCATAGGGCAGTCTCCGGTTGAAATTGAGTCGCTGAACTTTACCTCTGATCGTACCTGTGTTGTGTCGCTCCTAAGTTTAAATCCCGACGACCTCTATGACGTGATACAGCGCATAGAGCAGGAACAGGGGAAAAATAATTTTTCTCAAGTGACACTCGAAGGTATTTCTACGACTGACCGAAGACAAGGACGGGAAACGACCCGATATTTCAGAGTTGAATTTACGATGAAGTTTTCACCAGAATTTAATGAAAAGTAATCTGGACTACAAGTCAATCAAGCGCATTGTTATTCGACTGCGCTATTACCTTATGTTTATGGGGGTGTTTTTACTGTCGAGTGGCTTAATAGGGTTTCAACTGTATGGTGCCTATGCTAAAACATCCCAGGATATCGCCCTCAAGCAAACTCAGCTGAATGACATTAAGCGTAAATCTCAAATGGTGAACCAAAACACGATTACAACTGTTGCTAATTCAAGCCGTGAGATAAATGCCTTTATGCCCAGTGAGCTTGATTTGTACTCTACCCTTATTTTTGTCGACAA
>Ga0210057_1001327_pt1 | contig 37753 bp, 33 predicted proteins | sample CryGeyCG2114_010_2_FD_183968 | JGI IMG/M metagenome (GOLD analysis project Ga0210057, IMG submission 183968) | Groundwater microbial communities from aquifer - Crystal Geyser CG10_big_fil_rev_8/21/14_0.10 (SPAdes) (version 2) | ecosystem: Environmental > Aquatic > Deep subsurface > Groundwater ... | reverse complement strand
AAAACTCAAAGGAATTGACGGGGGAGCGCACAACCGGTGGAGCATGTGGTTTAATTCGATACAAAGCGAAAAACCTTACCCGGATTTGACATGTACCTGCACGGTCATGGAAACATGGCCTTCTTCGAGAGTGGTACACAGGTGATGCATGGCTATTTGATTGATGGCCGCTTTATTAGTAATAATAATGAATAAATACTAGCCCAAAACGGTGAAGCCCTAGTTGACTAAAGTTTAATTTTTGTTAGGCTCTGGACAATGGGTAATACCGTGGGAAGCAAGGACGCATTGAAAAAGCGTACAGAGTAGAGACGCTGACGTTAGTCAGTCTGTTCTCTGTAAAACTTGCCCCGTAGAGACTGATCCATAAGCCAAATGAAGTTTATGGTGAGAATTGAGCGCCACACGGCACTTAATTCACACGGTTAGCACCCTGAACGATTAAAGTTTAGGGCGAAGGTATAGTCCGTGCCCGTAGTAATACGAGGAATTACATGGTCGTCAGCTCGTGCTGTGAGGCGTCCACTTAAGTGTGGTAACGAGCGCAACCCTTGCCGTATGTTACACGTATCATACGGGACTGCCCCCGCTTAGCGGGGGAGGAAGGAGAGGACGACGTCAAGTCCGCATGTCCCTTACATCCGGGGCAACACACATCCTACAATGGAGCCGACAACAGGTAGCAACGGGGTAACCCCGAGCCAATCCCTAAACGGCCCCTCAGTTCAGATTGTGGGCTGCAACCCGCCCACATGAAGTCGGAATCGGTAGTAATCGCAAATCAGCAGGTTGCGGTGAATACGTTCTCGCTCCTTGTACAACGTAAATATGCGCCTTCCGCGCATACTTGCCAGTTGGTGAAGAACCTATATCAAAGCCTTCTTTCGTGATGAAAGGCATCAGGTTTGAGGAAAAAGACATTTTCTTCTGACGAAAGAGTAGCTTAAGCTACTTCTAGGAAGAAAAAATGTCCTTTTTACCAAATCTTGGTGACTTGCAATAGAATGCAGGTTTTGATATAGGTTCTAAATCCAACCATTTAAAATAAGTTAAATGAAGCGAAATCACAGGCCTTTCTGAGTAATTAGAAGGCTGAAGGGTGAAAGTAGCAGTTTTCAGCTTGAAGTTTAAACGGTCTCGTTATTTGACGACCTTTCGTACAAATAGGGAAGTTGCTTATAACGTCTTTCTCAAAAGACAAAGTAACGAGATAACTGGACTCGAGATGAAAACAAATGGTAATTATGTGAACGAAGGGAGATCCTGACAGTTCTCAGTTCTTGCTACCAAGCGAGAAATGAGTATGATCAAAGTAATGCGATCAAATAGCTTTCAGGAAGTCTGCAGACGCCATAGTACCTTAAATGAAAATTTGAGGGAAGGGCTAACTTGATATGAATCAATTTAGTAAAAAGTATCAAGCGTCGGCTAGGGTACGGGAAAACCGTGTGCCCAGTCGGGAGAGAAGAGGTCACCAGTAATGGTGCTACTATCTCAGAACACTGCCCGTCAAGCCAGCAAAGTCAGCAGCGCCCGAAGTGGGAGACCCTAACCGCAAGGATGGGCCCCCCTACGGCGAGGTTGGCGATGAAGACTAAGTCGTTGAAAAAAGATTGATAGATCCATCAATTTGTGGCGACCTATATCAGTAACGATATAGAAAAATCCTGCTAATATCGGGGAACCCTACGTTTTGAGTAAAGCTTAATGCAAGAATTAGGTTTTAAAATCAAAATATGGCAACCGCGAGGGAAGTCGTCCCGTGTAAATGGGATTGACCCCGTAGAGACTGATTCTAATTATCAAATTAGAAGAGATATGAGTTATTTAACTCGTATAATACGCAGGCGCCTTATACCAAATTGGTATGAGGATGAAGAGATAGTCCATGCCTCTGGAAACAGAAGGAATAACATGAACAAGGTATCCCTACTGGAAGGTGGGGATGGATCACCTCCTTTCTAAGGAGTACGGTTCAAGGAACTCACACCCTTGTATTCCCAACTACAGCGATGTAGTTGAAAAAACAGTGAATCCCGTGGTCACCATACCCGGGTCAGTGCTTACCACCATGTTTGTTTCAGAACAAAATCAATTACCCCGTTTAATAGCGGGGTTTTTCTTGCAATCTCCCACTCTAGTGTCATAATGACACCAACATGAACAAAGCCACCCTTTTTCTCAGTATCGTTTTGTTGTTAGCTTTGGCAGCGATGGGCGGTTATATTTACCAAAATGAGCAAGACAAAGATCTGATCATGCAGAAGTTGTCGGCAACACCAACGGTCACTCCTAATGAAATTCCTTCAACTTTCGATGGGACGGAGATAGAATCAGTCACACCCACTCCTACAGCCACCAACTCAGCCCAAAGCACTGGCACACTCACCGGTTCACTTTCTTTCCCTAGTGAACAATTCCCAGCCAAAATGGAAGTTTGCGCCGAAGATACAACTTCCAAAGCAGAAATCTGCACCAGCGAACTGTTGAAAGAAACGGGCTATATGTATGGAGTTGGCTACAAACTGGATGTACCGGCTGGAACCTACACCATCTATGCCAAGTTACCTAATGATCCGTACAAAGCCTATTACTCAAAGTTTGTTGTCTGTGGGTTGAAGGCCGAGTGCGCCGACCACAGCCCAGTGCCGATCTCAGTGACTGCCAACTCAACCAAGCCAAAAATTGATCCGCAAGATTGGTATAATAAGTAGTTGTTGTGTGATCATAAGTAATCATACTATTTCTAAATATATCTTTTAATATCATTAAAAAGAGTTGAGCTATCAACTCTTTTTTTATTACTACAATATTAGCAGTCTATATTTATTCCTGCTAATTTGAGTCTTAACAAATGTACCCAACTTGATTACAATAAAGCTACTTTCTTAACTTCAAAGGGGAGTTGCCCATGAATTTTAACCACTTAACCACCAAAGCCGCTGAAGCTGTGCAAGGCGCAATACAGTTAGCCGGCAAGTTAAGCAACCCAGAAGTGACCGCTATTCACTTAGGGGTCGTTCTCACTGAACAACCAGCTGGCATCGTACCAACCATCTTACAGAAATTGGAGCAAGAGCCCGCTACCGTCATGGTAGCTCTCAAACAAGAGCTCAGCCATCAGCCCGCCACTACAGGTCAGGTTCAGCCAGTTGCCAGCTCTGATCTTCGCGCCGTTTTAGACAAAGCCGAGTCAGAAGCCAGCACATTGCATGACGACTACATCAGCACCGAACATCTGCTGCTGGGGCTCCTCGACAATTCTAATTTGAAAAAGATTTTCAAGATTTCTAAAGACCAAGTCCTAGCTGTGCTGCAAGGCGTACGTGGCTCACAACGTGTCACCGACCCTGACCCCGAAGCTAAGTACCAAGCCTTAGAAAAATACACTACCGACTACACCGCCCTGGCTAAAGAAGGCAAAATTGATCCCGTCATCGGCCGCGATGAAGAAATCCGCCGCGTAATGCAAATCCTTTCCCGTCGCACCAAAAATAATCCGGTGCTAGTGGGTGAGCCGGGCACCGGCAAAACCGCCATCGTTGAGGGTTTAGCCCGCAAAATCATTGCCAACGACATCCCCGACACCCTTCAGCACAAAAAACTGCTGGCCTTGGATCTGGGCGCCTTAATTGCCGGCGCTAAATACCGCGGCGAGTTTGAGGACAGATTAAAAGCGGTGATCAAAGAAATTGAACAGTCAAACGGGCAAATTATTTTATTCATTGATGAGCTGCACACCATTGTTGGTGGCGGTGCCCAAGAAGGTTCAACTGATGCCGGCAATTTGCTTAAACCTAGCCTCGCCCGCAGCACCCTACACACCATTGGCGCCACCACACTGCGAGAATATCGAAAATATGTTGAAAAAGACGCCGCTTTGGAACGCCGTTTCCAACCGGTGATGGTTGAAGAGCCGAGCACTGATGATGCCATTTCAATGCTGCGGGGAATTAAGGAAAAATATGAGGCCCATCACGGTGTTCATATCACCGATAATGCGCTCGTGGCGGCAGTCAATCTTTCCAAGCGTTACATTTCCGACCGGTTCTTGCCTGACAAAGCGATTGACCTAATGGACGAAGCCGCCTCGGTGCTCAAAATTGAAATTGATAGCAAGCCGACCGAGCTGGATCAGCTTAACCGTCGCATTACACAGTTAGAAATTGAAAAAGAAGCGCTTAAAAAAGAAAAGGACGAGGCTTCAAAAAAACGTCTAACTGATTTGGAAAAACAACTGGCTCAGCTGACTTCGCAGCAAAAGGAATTAGAGTTGCACTGGCGCAATGAAAAAGCGGTGATCGATACCTTAAAAAATTCCAGCAAAACTTTAGACGAGCTGAAAGAACAAGCTACTCAAGCTGAGCGGGACTATGACTTGCAGCGGGCCGCCGAAATTAAGTACGGCAAAATCCCCGAGTTAGAAAAACAGGTTAAAGAGGCTCAAAAAAAATTGAACGAAGTTCAAAAAGATCGTAAAATTTTGTCAGAAGAGGTGACTGAAGCGGATATTGCTAAAGTCGTCTCGCGCTGGACTGGGATTCCCGTCCAAAAAATGCTGGGGACAGAAACTCAGCGGCTGAAAAACATGGAGGTTGAATTGGCCAAGCGGGTCGTGGGGCAAGCAGCAGCCATCAAAGCGGTAGCTAACGCCGTTCGCCGATCACGAGCTGGCATCAGTGAAGAAAACAAGCCAATCGGTTCCTTTATTTTCTTAGGTCCCACCGGCGTTGGCAAAACTGAGCTGGCTAGAACACTGGCCGATTTTTTGTTTAACGACGACAATCTACTCATCCGCATTGACATGAGCGAGTATATGGAACAACACGCCGTGGCGCGGCTGATTGGATCACCACCAGGTTATGTTGGCTACGAAGAAGGCGGTCAACTCACCGAAGCAGCTAGACGTCATCCTTACTCAGTCATCCTATTTGACGAAATCGAAAAAGCCCATCCCGAAGTCTTTAACGTGTTGCTCCAGTTATTAGATGACGGCCGGCTGACTGACGCTAAAGGTAGAACGGTCAATTTTAAAAATACCGTCGTTATCATGACCTCAAACTTGGGCAGTAAGGAAATTGCCGAGTTTAGGGGCGACCGCCAGAAACAAGAGTCAACGGTCAAAGAACAGCTGCGCGATCACTTTAAACCAGAGTTTTTGAACCGAATCGACGAGATCATTATCTTCCAACCGCTCGGCGAGGCCGAAATTAAAGAAATCGTTAAAATCCAGTTGGCACAAGTTAAAAAGCACTTGCAGCAAAAATCCATCACTCTCGAGGTTAATGAGGCAGCCGTCGACGCCTTGGCTAGCGCCGGTGTTGACGAAGTTTTTGGCGCTCGACCGCTCAAACGTTTGATCCAACAGACTATTTTAGATCCGCTTGCCTTGAAAATCATTGAGGGATCGGTCAAAGACGGGGATCAACTCAAAGTTAAAGTGGAAAATAATCAAGTCGTGATCTCAAAAGATTAGCCAAGGCGTGGTACAATATCTTGTTGTCGAGGGTGACTAGCTCAGTTGGTTAGAGCGCAGTCCTGATAAGACTGAGGTCAATGGTTCGAATCCATTGTCACCCACTTGACAAGTTTTTTCTACGATCTTAAATTATCTGCTTGCTTTTTAGCATTCATCCTGGTAGACTGCTAATCTATGGTTGAAAATCCACTCCACCAGGCCAGCTCTAAACCTGAAAAGCCAGAGGAAAAACCAATGGTAGTCAGTTCAACAGCGCTCTTCAAATCTGGCACCATTTTGTCTAAACGAACTCAAGAAAATCGACAAATTTTGCCAGTGATTCCGATTAGAGAAGGCGTGTTGTTTCCAAGCACCGAATCGGTGTTAACCTTTGGTCGTTCAGTGTCGATTAACGCCATCAAAGACTCAGCCAGAACCAAAAAAATGGTAATTTTGTTAACCCAGCGCGAAGCTGAGATTGACAACCCTCAACCCGGTGACTTATTCCAGATTGGCACTTTGGCCGTGATCGAAAAAACTCTTCACGTAGACCAGAGCGTGAACGCCCTTGTTCGTGGCATCGGTCGGGCAAAAGTGACCCGTTTCACCACTGTGATACCAAAACTCACCGCCGAAGTAGCAAATCTACCAGATATTTCCGAGAAAAGTGAAGAGATGGAAGCCATGGTCACCCATCTGCAAAAAGAATTTCGCCGCGCTGTCCACATGGGTAAACCGGTTGAATTTCTCAACTTTATGAAGCTAATGGGCGGCGTCACCGAAGGCGAGTTGGTTGACCAAATTGCCAGCACGCTGTCAATTAACACGACAGAAAAACAAGCACTGCTGGAAATGACCAACGTCAAAGATCGTTTGCGCAAAGTGATTGACCTTTTGGCTCACGAAATGAAGGTCTTGGAAATCGAAAAAGACGTCGTTCACAAAACCCAAGAAAAATTCGACAAACATATGCGCGATAGTGTCTTGCGTGAGCGACTGCGAACTATTCAACAAGAACTGGGTGAAATGGGGGATGAAGACGAAATTGTCGATGAGTACTTTAATAAACTCAAAAAAACTAAACTCAGCCAAGACACCAAAGAAAAGGTTGAAAAAGAAATTAAGCGGTTAAAAGCAATGTCGCCCAACAATCCCGAAGCCGGTTACATCAGAAGCTGGCTGGACACCGTATTTGAAATTCCCTGGGAAGTGCGAAGCTTGGCTAAAGTTAAATTGCCCAAAGCCCAAATGACCCTTCAAAAAAATCACTATGGCCTGGAAGAAGTCAAAGACAGAATCTTGGAGTATATTGCCGTGTTGATGCGCAGACAAGCACAGCAGGGTTCAAATAAAGTTGGTTTGCCCACCATTTTATGTTTTGTGGGACCACCAGGAGTGGGTAAAACCAGCATCGGCCAATCGATTGCAGAAAGTTTGGGTAGAAAGTTTGTTAAAGTTTCTCTGGGAGGCATTCGTGATGAGGCTGAAATTCGCGGCCACCGTCGTACTTATGTCGGTGCCATGCCGGGTAAAATCATTAACGGCATCAAACAAGCCAAAACCATGAATCCAGTGTTTATGTTAGATGAAATTGATAAAATTGGTTCTGATTATCATGGCGATCCTTCTTCAGCTTTATTAGAAGCGCTTGATCCAGAACAAAATCATGGTTTTGTTGACCATTACCTAGATGTGCCGTTTAACCTGTCTGAGGTCATCTTTATCACCACGGCCAACACCTTAGATACCATTCCGCCAGCTTTGCATGATCGATTAGAAATCATCCGTTATTCTGGTTACACTGAAGATGAAAAGTATTACATTGCCAAAGATCACTTATTAGCAAAAGTACTTAAGGCTAACGGCTTGACCAGTAAGTTCCTCAAAATTCCTGACAGCGCCATCATGGCCATTATTCGCCGGTATACCCGGGAGGCGGGGGTCAGATCGTTAGAGCGAACCCTCAGCAAAGTGGCTAGAAAAGCTGCCCGCGAACTGTTAGAAAATCCCAGAAAAAAAAGCCTGACTATTGACCCAGCCAAACTCAAAGCATATTTAGGACCTGAGCCATTTGACGTGACGTTGACCGAAAAAAAAGACTTAGTTGGCCTGGCTACCGGTTTAGCCTGGACAGAAGTTGGGGGCGACGTTTTGTTCATCGAAGTGGCACTCATTCCTGGCAAAGGCGATGTCAAATTAACTGGCAAACTGGGTGAGGTGATGAAAGAATCAGCCCAAACCGCGTTAACTTTTGTCAAAGCTAATGCCGCTGAGTTTGGCATTGATCCAAAAAAAATTCAAAAAACAGACGTCCACATTCACGTGCCTGAGGGAGCTGTGCCCAAAGACGGACCGTCAGCCGGCGTCACCATTACCACCGCCATAGTATCGGCTTTCACCAAGCGAGCAGTGCGGCGTGAAATTGCCATGACCGGCGAAGTAACTTTGCGCGGCCGGGTTCTCCGGATTGGTGGCCTTAAAGAAAAAAGTATTGCCGCTACCCGAGCAGGCAGCAAAATCATCCTCATTCCCAAAGACAACGAGCGTGACTTAGAAAAGATTCCTGACTCAGTCAAAGCCCAAATTAGCTTTATCCCCATCGAAGATGTTAGAGAAGTCATTGCTCAAGCCTTGATCTAACCCCATCTCTCAACGCAACTGACGTGATACACTATCCCCATGCGAAAAATAATTTTTAGTCTGGGAATTGGTCTGGCAGCTTTACTTTTTAGCGGCTGTCAGTTACTCGATTACAAAGCAAAATCCGGTTTACAGGTAATCACTGATGACGTCCCCAGCTCAGTATTTCTGGATGGCCAGTATCTTAACACCACACCCTTAATTGAAAAAGAAGTTCAACCCGGTCAATACACTTTGCGGATCGAGCCAAACAATCAATCACTGTTACCCTACGAGACCAACATTACGCTACACAAAGGCTTGCTGACAGTGGTAACCTGGAAACCGGGCACCAAAGAGGAATTAAGTGGGGGAGTGATGTATGAAATGGAACCCTTGAAAAATCGGTTGCAAACAGCGGTGTCGGTGGTCTCAACCCCAGCAGGGGCGATTGTTTCATTAGAGGGCAAAGACAAGGATTTTACCCCAGCTTTGTACAGTGACGTTCAACCCGGTAATCGGGCGTTCGAAATTACGTTGCCCAGTTACGAAACCCAAAGTCACACCATTAATGTGCAAAAAGGCTATCGAATGTTAATTCAAGTAAAGCTAGCTAAACTACAACCAATTGAGCGAACGCCGACACCAGTTGCCTCAGCCTCGGCAAAAACTAATGACATGGAAGCGAGCGGTAGCGCCCTGGTGGCCACACCATCGGCTAAACCAACTACCAAACTTAGTCAATGATAGGGGGACTGTTTTTAATCTTAGCGATCTTGGCCAGTTTTAGCACTTTGAGTCGAGTTTTTCCCAAATTTAGTCTCTCTGATAAAATTGCCGGGGCATTAGTCATCAGTGTCATTGCCAGCACTAGTTTGGTTTTTGGCTTGGTTGCCTTGATTGGCTATGATTGGGGAATCGCTCTCAGCCTCATGATTTTGGCTATGTTGTCGGTTTTCTTTTTGCCAAAATTTAAATTTTCTTGGCAAATTTCCAAACATTCTCTAGGGCGAATGATTTTTGTTGGTAGTTGGAGTCTCTTATTTCTCTGGCTTTTTCAGCACCATTTTTTTCCAATCACAGCCAACGGTTGGCAAACTGGGGTCAATAGTTATGGCGACCTAGCACTTCATAGTACCTTTATTCACTACTTTGCCGGACAATCCAAGCTCAGTTTGGTTTCGCCAATTTACTCTCAACTCCAAATTCAATATCCATTTCTAATCGATTTTCATTCAGCGATTTTGCTGAAACTGGGTTGGTCAATACAGTGGACATTGGTTGTCAGCTCGCTGTTAATTATGATTGGTTGCCTGCTATCTTTTTTTAACTTTGCTTGGAGCATCAATAAAAAAGTGTTAACACCGTATCTTGCTTCGCTGCTATTTTTTTTGAATGGTGGTTTAGGTTGGATTTACTTTTTTTCTGATCTTAAGCAGTCAGGCGAAAATATTTTTAGCTTTCTCACTCATCTTCCGGCCGATTATGCCCATCTAATTAATCGCCAACTGGTTTGGGCAAACGTCATTACCACCCACGTTTTACCTCAGCGTGGTTTTTTGCTTGGATTGGCAGTGCTGGTTGTGGTGCTTCGTTACTGGCAAGCACTTTGGCAACAGAACAAAATCGCTAAAGATCAATTAGTCATCCTCAGTAGTTTAATTGGCTTGTTGCCGTTTTTTCACATTCATACGTTTTTGATCCTCGCTCCGTTACACAGCTGGCTGAGTTTGTGGGCGATACAAGCGCGCAAAATTAATCAAAAAACCGTCGTAACCAGTCTGGTAATAATGCTCGGGTTGGGAGGACTATTAGTCTGGTTCCTAATCCCACAACCAACTGGTCAAAATTTTTTTCACTGGCAACCCGGTTGGATGGCAACTGGCAACTGGTTGTTCTTTTGGTTAAAAAACATGAATTTTGAAATCTTTGGACTCTTGCTGACCCCATTTCTGTTTTGGCAGTTCTTCCCACAAAAAAAGTTTGAACAATTATTGATTTTGCCATTTATTAGCATTTTTCTTTTGTGTAATCTGTTTATTTTTCAGCCCCATGACTGGGATAACATGAAGTTTATTTTGCTTGGTTGGGCAGGACTTTCTATGTTGACTGGTGCGATCATTAGCCGCTGGGTGACAAACAGGCTGCGTGCAGTTATGGTTGGAATTGTAGCTACTATTGCCGTTTTAGCTGGTGGGTTGAGTGTCTTGTATTCTGGCCAAATTACTTGGCAGATGGCTTCGAACGATGACTTAAAAATGGCAGCAATCATTGTAAAGAAGACAAAAAGCGACGACCGATTTCTAACCAGTGATATTCATAACCATCCAGTGCCAATGATTGCGGGCAGAGGAGTGGTGTTGGGTTACAAAGGCTGGCTCTGGACACACGGTATTGATTACAAAGGGACGGAAGCAGAAGTCAAAGCTATCTATGCTGGCACACCGACCGCTGTTCAGCTGCTGAAAAAATATGGCGTTACTTATATTTTTGTTGGCCCGACAGAGCGAGAACAGTTTACTGTAAACGAAGACTTTTTGAACGAACACTTCAAAATTTTGTTGCGGAACAAATTGACCACAATCTATACAGTTAACTGATTGTTGGAAAATTATTTTTTTGGATGAGCGGCAGCCACCACTTTAGCAAACTCAACTGGATCTAAGCTGGCAGTGCCAACCAAAACGCCATCACTGACTAATAAATATTCGTGGACATTCTGCTCATCAACGCTACCACCGTAGATCACCGGCACATCACCAAAAGCTAACTTGATTTTTTGTGAGACCAACTGAACTTGATCAACTGGGGCGTTGTGACCACTGCCGATTGCCTCGACCGGCTCGTAGGCCACCACCAAGTTGGGGAGATCAGTGGATTCGAGCGCCGCTGCTTGAGCTTCAATGTATTCGTCATCTAAACAGAGAATTGGTTTCAGACCATTCAACATTGCTTGTTGCAGTTTGTTAGCTACATCTTGGTGAGTTTCGTGAAAATATCTTCGACGCTCTGAGTGGCCAACAATCACATACTCAACTTTTTGATCAACTAGCTGTTGGGCATTGACCGCCCCAGTGTAGCTGCCCATTGGAAACAAACTCACATCTTGGGCACCAAGTTTGAGCGGTGATTTAAGTTGCGCGGAAACGGCTAAGAGCAGGGAAAACGAGGGAGCAATGACTACCTCGGCCTCGGCTGGAATCTTTGAGTTGTCAAAGGCTTTTAACCATTCTTCTGCGGTAGCGACAGTTTTGTTAGATTTCCAGTTAGCGATAAAGAGTTTAGTCATAACCGATTAAATTAGTATTACTGAGGGTACTTTAAATGCATCCGGAAATTTTGGCCTCATTACCTTTCCAACAACGGCAGGTATACTGTAGCCAGTATATCATTCATCGAAAATAGTTACTTCAGAAAATATTGATAAAAAGAGTAGCTAAAACATAACTAAGCGGCACTTTTTAGCTCAGGTCTGACAGCTTTTACCAGGGTTATAGCAGCTGACACAAGGCGCGCATTTTCAATTTTTTTATATAATTCACGTCTAGCTTCGGGAGATAAATTGGCATACGAACTTGGTAATTGAGATACATCGATTATTTTTCCGAGCAAGACCATCTCAGCTAAATTGCTTTCAGGAGAAGAAACTTCCATCGGAGCTGGCACTTGACCAAAAATGTCCGGACTCTTCATCTCTACCTTTCTTACTAACCACTGATAATTTGGATTATAGCACTGCTAGCTTTTTACTTTTTTTTCTGTCCTTTCAGTGTTACCATTGGGAAGCATGTCTGACCTGCTCTCCAGCTTAAACCCCGATCAACAAAAAGCCGTCCTCCACGCTGAGGGACCGGCGCTGGTCTTGGCCGGTGCCGGCTCTGGCAAAACCACGGTTTTAACTCACCGCGCTGCTTGGCTGATTAACGAAAAAAATATACTGGCAGACCAAGTATTACTGGTGACCTTTACCAATAAGGCCGCCGGCGAAATGAAAGAGCGAATCCAAAAACTGACCGGCTCTAGCATTCCCTACGCCGGCACTTTTCACAGCCTATGTGCCAGAATTCTACGCCACGACGGCTATAACCTAGGGCTAGACGCCAACTACGTCATTTATGATTCTGATGACCAAACCCAGTTAATCAAAAACATCTATAAAGAGCATGGCTTTGATCCACAGCAATTCAAGCCAAACGCGGTTAAATCAGAAATTGCCAAAGCCAAAAACGAGTTAACGACGGCTGCTGATTATGAACAGTACGCGGTGGGAGAGTTTCAGGTTTTCACCGCCAAAATCTATAAGCTTTATCAGCGGGCACTAAAAGAAGCTAACGCGGTTGACTTTGATGACTTGCTGCTTAAGGCGCTACAGTTGCTGCAAGAGCAGCAGCGGATTCGCGAGCGTTATCAAGAACAGTTCCAGTATGTCTTAGTCGACGAGTATCAGGATACCAACAAAGCCCAATACCTATTAACCCAACTGCTGACTCAACCCCAAAATAATTTATATGTGGTGGGTGATTTTAGTCAGAGTATTTATGCCTGGCGCGGCGCCGATTATCGCAACATGCTACAACTCAAGCAAGACTTCAAAAATGTGGCGGAATATCGGTTAGAGCAAAACTATCGTTCCACCCAAACCATTCTGGACGCGGCCACCGAAGTTATTTCGCACAACAAATCTCACCCAGTGCTCAAGCTCTGGACCGCCAACACTACCATCCAACCCATTATCTGTTTAGAATGCAACACTGGTGAGTTAGAAGCGGTAAAAGTGGTCAATGAAATTCTGCAACATCGACGGGAGACGCCGTTAGAAGAAATGGCCATTTTATACCGGACAAACGCTCAATCTAGATTATTCGAAGAAGCGCTGATCAGAGCTGGCATACCCTACAAACTGGTTGGCGGCACCAAATTTTATGAGCGCCAAGAAGTCAAAGACGTGCTGGCCTATACCCGCTACTTGGTCAATCCGCTGGACAGCGTCAGTCTGGGGCGGATCACCAAGCTGGGTAAACGCCGATTGGAAAAATTTGAGGCTTGGCGGGCTACCATGAAAAAAGATGAGATTTTGACTGGTCAGCCACATAAGTTATTGGAACAAATTTTAGAGAAAACTGAGTACCTGAGTAAATTTTCTGCTGAAATCGAAGAAGAGCGGCAGCGAACCGAAAACGTTCAGGAGTTGGTGAACATGGCCAGTCAGTTTGCCAATTTGACTCAATTTTTGGAGAACGTCGCCCTGATCCAGGACAACTATTTTTCTGACGTGGAGCAACGGGTTGGGGGAGACACCACCGGGTTTGTGCAACTAATGAGTTTGCACTCAGCCAAAGGCTTGGAGTTTGAAGTGGTATTTATGGTTGGCATGGAAGACGGTTTGTTGCCTCACAGTCATTCTTTGTTTGACTCAGAGGGAATTGAGGAGGAACGCCGGCTCTGTTACGTTGGCATTACCCGTGCCAAAGAGCATTTATATTTTTCCTATACTCATTCGCGTTTCCAGTATGGCTCCAGAACCAGCAGCATTGTTAGTCGATTTTTGCTGGATGTTCCGGAAAAATTGATGAAGTTTGAGGCGTCCTTTCAGCAGCAGACAATCTCAGGCGACCGTGCCCGCCGGATTGTCGTTGACGAAGACATGGCAGAAAGTTTGTTGCGGGGTGAGTTGGACATTGATGTGTTTTTGGAAAGTTAACCAGCCCCTACTGCAGATTATTCGTATATCTGTATAATAGATCCCATGATTGTTCGCGCCCTCAGAGATGAAGAACGTCCTTTTTATAACAAAGTGGTTCAACACCCGATGCAAGCTTGGGAGTGGGGCGAGTTTCGGCGTAAAAATGGTCAAGAGATTGAAAGAATTGGCGTTTTTGAAGGCAGTAAGTTGGTGCAAGCTTTTCAGCTCACTTTTCACAAAATCCCTCAATTCAACAAAACTATTGGTTACTTTCCCAAAGGGCCAATGCCAGACGAAGAGCAGCTGGACGTTCTTCGTCAGCTGGGCAAAAAGCACAACGCCTTGTTCATTAAACTCGAACCAAACATTGCCCAACCGGTCGGCACTCCCAGTGCCCACGATCGGATCACCAGGTTTTTGCTCAGTAACGGTTGTGTGCCCGGCAGGCCGCTGTTTACAAAATATACCTTTCAACTTGACCTGACCAAAAACACCGATACATTATTCGAAAATCTGAGAAGCAAAACCCGTTATAACATCAACTTGGCTGATAAAAAAGGGGTGGAGATTTTTGAGAATACCACTCAAGACGGTATGGAACAGTACATCAAAATTTTGGAAGAAACTACCAAACGTCAGGGTTTTTATGCCCACAGTCCTGAGTATTTCAGACTGCTGTGGGGAACGTTGGGTGACACTGGGCTGCTCCGAATTTTTTCTGGTGTCTACAGTAACACGATTGTGGTCTCCTGGATTATGTTTGTTTTTAATGGCATCTTGTACTATCCGTACGGCGCTTCGCGGGCAGTTCACCGAGATGTCATGGCCAGCAATCTAATGATGTGGGAGATGATTCAGTTTGGCAAAAGTGAGGGTTGTACTAGTTTTGATATGTGGGGCTCGCTCGGGCCAGAGCCGGACAAAAAAGATCCTTGGTATGGCTTTCACCGCTTCAAAGAAGGTTATGGTGGTACGCTCATGGAATTTGTGGGCACCTATGATTTGGTGATCGAGCCTTTGCCGTACAAACTTTTTAGAATTGCCGAGGATTATCGTTGGAAGTGGTTGCGGTTGCGGGCACGAATTGGCTTTTAACTGGGCGCCAACCGCATGCCGACATACGTCACAAATATATTAGCCACTTGAAGATGCTACTGGGAATGGGTACACTCTGAGCAAGCGCTGCCCAAGCTTACATAACTGAAGAAAGGTCTGATGCAAACTAGATTTAAACGCGTCCTACTTAAAGTTGGCGGGGAATCATTATTAGGTGAACGGCCATATGGTATTGACCCTCAAGCTGCCCTGCGGGTAGCCGAGCAAATCAAAAAAATTTACGTTGAAAATGTGGAAATTGCCTTAGTGATGGGCGGCGGCAATATCTTTCGAGGCGTTGCTGGTGAGAAAAATGGCATTGACCGAGCGACCGCCGACTACATGGGCATGTTAGCCACCGTGATGAATGGCTTGGCTTTGCAGGACGCCCTAGAAAAAATTGGCGTGCCCACTAGAGTTCAGTCTGCCCTACAGATGCCGGCCGTCGCCGAAAGTTTTATTCGCCGTCGAGCCATCCGCCACATGCAAAAAGGTCGGGTGGTCATTTTAGTTGCTGGTACTGGCGTACCCTACGTCACCACCGACACCGGAGCGTCGTTGCACGGACTGGAGTTGCGTTGTAATGTTTTAATGAAAGCGACCAAAGTTGATGGGATTTATGACAAGGATCCCCAAAAATTTCCTGACGCCAAGCGATTCAAAATGCTGACCTTTGAAGATGCCATTAAAATGGATGGGATTGAAGTGATGGACACCGCGGCTTTGGCTATGTGCAAAGAAAATAACATGCCAGTGATGGTGTTTGAGTTGTTTAAAGGTGAAAATTTAGTGCGAGCCATCCGGGGTGAAGACGTGGGCACCTACGTCAGTAATGAAGTAAAAACTGAGTTTACAGAATAGCTAACAGGAGAGATTAGAATGAAAAACTTTGGTATTAATGGATTTGGCCGTATCGGTCGAACAGCCTTTAAAGTTTGGTGGAACTTTCACCGCGATGAACTGAACTTGCGGGTCATCAACACCTCTGGTTCGATGGAGATCGAAGACTGGGCTCATCTGATTAAGTACGATAGCAATTATGGGGTTTTTGCCGAACCAATCACCGTCACTAGAACCCAGTCCAGAAAAGATGTCACTGATCAGAGTCCGATTTTGGGTACTTTGGCGATTGGTGATCGCTCTGTTACCATCACGGCTCAGCGCGACCCGGCCAAAATTCCCTGGGGTCAAAATGAGGTTGAGGTAGTCATTGAATCAACCGGCATCTTTACCTCAGAAGAAAAAGCCGCCGCCCACTTTCTAGCTGGCGCCAAAAAAGTAATTATTTCTGCCCCCGCCAAAGGTGGCAACATCAGTACCAGCGTGATTGGAGTTAACAATTTTAATCCCGAAAATGGCGTCTTGTCTAACGCTTCATGCACCACCAACTGCGTGGCACCAATTGTGCAGATCATTCACGAAAAATTGGGGGTCGAAAAAGCGATGATGACCACCATCCACTCATACACTGATGACCAAAATTTGCACGATAATTCGCACAAAGATATGAGACGTGCCCGTGCCGCTGCCATGAACATTGTGCCAACCAGTACTGGCGCCGCCATTACGGTAACCGAGATCATCACCGAGTTAAAAGGTTTGTTTGATGGTTTGGCAATCCGGGTACCAACCCCCGTCGGTTCAATTTCTGACATGGTCTTTGTGACCAAAAACCAAACCAGCATTGATGAAGTCAATGAAATTTTGCGCCAGGCTACTACAGAAGAACGCTGGAAAGGCATTGTGGCTGTAACTGATGAGGCGATTGTGTCGTCAGACATTATTGGCCGATCCGAGTCTTCAATCGTTGATTTAGCCTTGACTAACGTCATTGGCGGCAACCTAGTCAAAGTGGTCAGTTGGTACGATAATGAATTTGGCTACTGCAACCGGTTGGTTGAACAAGTGATGCGGGTCTGATTTTTGCTCCCCAGCTTCCTACACTTCTTGCAAGGTTGTGAGTGTACTCTTCGTCAATGAGTATCAAGGTTCATGCGGTAACTACTTTTGGTCTAGCACCGATTCCGGTTGAGGTTGAGGTGTTGGCCACCTCCGGTTTGCCTCAAATCAAGATTATTGGCGCTGTTTCGGCTTCAACCAGAGAGGCTAAAGATCGGGTTGTTTCGGCCTTAAAAAATTTAAAAGTTCGGCTCAAAGCCCGTAAAACGATGATTAGTCTCAGAGCAACTGAGCTTTCCAAACACGATACTGGTTTTGATCTGGCAATCGCCGTTGGTTTACTGGCACTCCATCAGCAGCTTGCTTTTCCTTTGGCTTCAATCGTCTTTATTGGCGAAGTTTCACTTGAAGGAGAGATTTTGCCTGTGCCCGGATGTTTGGCCAAAGTTTTGGCCGCCAAACAGCTTGGGTTTACCAAAGTGGTTATTCCGTTTAAAAGTTTAGAGCAAGTTAATTTGGTGGATAACGTTACCATTTACGCGCTGAAAAGTTTATCAGAGTTACTAACTGGGCAATTGGGGAGTGTCATTAAACCAACCCAGGGTCTACCAAAATTATATTACCAGGCAATTGATCTTCACTTGCAACTGCTGGTCAATCAACAAGAAGCGCTGCGGGCATTGACCATTGCCATTGCTGGCAATCACCACCTACGGTTGGTCGGACCACCAGGAATAGGTAAGACTGTCCTCCCACAACTGGCCAAAATTTTGATGCCGCCTCTTTCAAAAAAAAGTTTAGTCAAAGTTTTGGCCATTCACAGCCTCTACCACATTGACTTGCCGGTTGAACAGCTTACTCATCCACCATTTCAGATGCCTGCTCATTCAGTCACACCCAACCAATTGCTTGGTAACTTTAACAGACAACAGCTGGGCGAATTGTCTTTAGCCAAACACGGTATATTATTTTTTGACGAGCTCTCTGAACTAAGTAAACCAAGCTTACAAATTATTAAAGATGTCTTGGAGCGCAGCACCGATCATTGTTTAGTCATTGCCGCTTCTAATCCCTGCTTATGTGGCTACTGGAAAACTGGTGTCAGAGCTTGCCGCTGTTCAGCTGCCAGCAGAGCTCAATTTGACGCCAAACTTTCTGGTTCCTTTCTCGATCGGTTCGACCTACACGCTTCAATTGTTCCCACTGATATCGCACCTTCACAACCTACAATTAATCTTTCACAGCTCCAAATTCAGGTCCAAACTGCTCGTCAGAATCAGGAACTGCGCTATACAACTGATACTCTCTTTAATGGCCAGCTGGATCTCAACCAAATTGCTCAACACTGTCGGCTACCAAAAAATACTCAACAGCTACTGCGCCAAGCAATGACCAGTTTGAAACTATCTCTTCGGGCTTATCAAAAAACCATTACCGTGGCTCAAACCATTGCTGATCTAGAATCAAGTCAAGACATTACTGAGGCTCATTTAGCAGAGGCACTCAACTATCGCTTTGAACAAAGCTGGGATCCATAACTCATCAGATCTGGTGGTAAACTATAGCTGTGGAACAAAAAATGATCTGGGTAGTTTTTTCTAGCATCGTTGCCGTCACCGGCATCGCTGTACTTGGTTTGTATCTGCTGACTTTTGATTTTCAAAGTTTGTTGCCTTCTTTTTCATCACCAAAAACAGAATCTGTCATTATCACACCTTTGGCAACGCCAACCAATTCTCCAATTCCTGAACCAGCGCCTGAACCGGAAAAAGTCTTAGGTGAATCAACTGAGGAATCAGAACCAACCCCAACTCCCAGTCCAGCTATTCAAATTGACCACGCAAAAATTTATTCACTAATCAATGCTTACCGAATTGAGCAGAGCCTATCACCGCTGCAAGTCCACAGTTCGCTGGAGCAGAGCGCCGCCAGAAAACTCCAAGACATGATTAAATCAAAATACTGGCAACATCAAGATCAAGATGGTGATAATAATTGGAGCTTTTTTGAGCAGTCCGGCTATCATTATCAGTACGCCGGAGAAAATCTTTCATTTGGTAATAACTCAGCTTGGGATATTTTTGACGCTTGGGTTAAAAGTCCCAAACACAACGCTCAACTACTCAGCAAAGAATATGAAGACATGGGCTTGGTCATTGATTGCCAAACCTATCAAGAGGCCGGCACACCAGATTGTATTGCCGTGTTACATTTAGGAAAAGAGTTAATTTAAACTATTCTGCTGTCTCTTTTTTAAACTTGCCATACCAGTCGTCTAACATTTTCTTAACCATATGTTGGCCACCCAACCCAAGCGCCAAACCCATGCCTAGTGCCAAAAACGAGACAAAACCAACAAACAACACTAAAATGAATTCTTTGGCAATGCCTAGCTCAGAAATAGCAATCATACTGGAGAGCACCACCACTAAGTAGCTGGCAAACTTGCCTAACAAGCGGCCGCTTTTGCCGTCAATGGTTCTGATCGAGCCTTTGACTAAACTCTCAACTAAACCGGCCAGCAGCAAACCAATGAACAAAATGATTACCGCCGAGATAACTTTGGGCAGATATGACAGCAATCGCGCCAACAGTACCGACAACGAAACCAAACCCAAAACGCTGACAGTGGTATAGATCACGACCAGCATCAATAGCCAGTAGGCAATTGAGCCAATCACTTCTTCTATCTTGGTCGTTAGCTCCGCATTCTTCAAAAATAAATCAACTGGTGTGTCCTTGAGGGCAGAGGAAAGACGAACTGATTCAAAAATTTTGATCAAAATCTTCTTTAGCACTCTGGCCAGCGCGGCTCCAATAATTAAAATCAAGAGGGCAGCAAAAATCCTGGGCAAGTAAACGCCAAAACTGGAGAATGATTGATTAACGATATATAGGAAAGAATCGTACCACATAGTCTTGTCCTCTCTGAACGAATGCTACCCAAAGTATACAGTATTGAAAGAAATTGCGCAGGGATGGATTCCATGCAAGGACGGAGCGAAATTTTTTGCAGTCTGACTCATAAGCCGGATTCTGTTTGAGTCACGATGATCTATCTAGTGCCCACGTCATTATCACCGTTAGCGAGTGTGTGCAATATGGTGAAGTTCGTTGGTTGCAGCGAGGAGGATTGCCCTCTGAGCGTTTGACGGCTCAGAGCCTCGGCATCATTTCTGGTGCGTCATCGGCGTTTCACCCCTGTCTGGAGATCTCCTTCAGACAAGATTCGTCTCTGTTGCTCTAACTGTCCCTGTTCCTTGCGGTTCAGGTCTCCTGCTTTCACAGGATCCTCTACACTTCTGCTGTCCGGACTTTCCTCCCCTCAACCTTGAGGTCAAGAGGCCATCGTTCGGTCAGACTGCAAGTTATATTATACAGGATGAGTCGAATTTCCAGCGAAGCTCTGGCTTTTGGTACAATACCACCATGACTGACCAACAGAGAATGATTACTTTCAAAGAATCCATTCAACTGGGCAAATACGAACCTGAATACTTAAATCAATACAAAGAATGGCAAGAATTAGATCGCCATCTTCAGTTTCAATACATTTCTCAAGCTATTATCAACAAGCGGCAACAGTTGCGGCTCCAGTGGGCAAGATTAGCTAATCAGCCCAACTTTAGTAAGAAACCACATTTAGCGGAGGCGCAGAAAAAGGTTGAGCAAGCTCTCAGAGATTTAGATGAAAACGAAGAAAAATTGATGGTAGAGTATGCGGGGAGCTAGAGTACCGCACTTGTATCACAAAAAGATATGCAGCTCATTATTGCTCATAGAGGCGATACACAATCTTTCCAGGAAAATACTTTAAATGCTTTCATCTCCGCATTTGATAAAGGTGCGAATGGAGTTGAGATGGATATTCAACTCTGGAAAAATGAAATTATTTTGGTTCACGACTATTTGTTCGATCACTCAGCAACGTATCCAACATTACTTGAAATTCTTAGTGCTATCCACAATAGAGGACGATTGGAAATTGAGATTAAAGAAATGGAACCCACAATTCTAAAGCCGTTAGAAGAGATATTGCTTTTATATCCAAAGTCGGACATTGAATTAACAACCAGCGAAATACCATTATTACCATTCATTAAAAAAAATATCTCTGATAGACCAGCAGGAATGAATATTTCCACCAATTTCTTCGAAGACTGGATGACAAACGATTTAGTCACCAAAAAAATTCTGGGGTGGGCCAGCATGTTACAAGTTGATGTAATCCATCTACCATTCCTAAACGCACAAAGATGTGGAAGTGAGAATCTGGTGCAGCTATTACATACGGCTGGATTTAGAGTTCATATACATATTCCTACGGATGGAAATCAAAAGAACAATTTTTTAGAAATCAGCACATGGAATATTGATCAATGTTCTATCGATGATTTATCGCTTATCAAAGCTATCTAGGGTCGGGTAATCTTCTCAGCCGGAGGATGATAGAAAAACGTCACATAGACAGTTCTAACCACAATATAGAGCGGCACCGCCAACAAGGCACCGATCACACCGCCCAGCTTCAACCCAATCAGAATTGAAACAATTGACACCAGCGGGCTGACGTGGGCGTTGTCGTTCATCACCTTTGGCACAATAATGTTATTTTCTAGCTGCTGAATGACAATATTCAAAATCAAAACCCCACCAGCAACTAATGGGCCTTGAGTAATAAAAGCAATCACAATGGCCGGAATTGCGGCAATCGTTGGACCAATGTTGGGTAAGATCTCCAACAAGCCAGCCAAAATTGCTAAAGGCAGAGCGTAGGGAATACCAAGCGCCGTCAATCCCAAATAGGTCATTGAACCAATTACCAGCATCAAAATTAATTCGCCGCGCACCCAGCCACCCAGTTGAGCTTCTAAATCATTGATAAAATCTTTGGCTTTTTCCAGATGTTCCTCTCGGTTGGTAAACCAGCGCACCTTTTTGTAGAGTGTTTCTCTACCTTGAAGCAAGAAAAAGGACATCACAAACAGAGTAAAGGTAGTGAAAATGCCGCTAAAGGTTGAGCTGATAATTGACAGAAAAGTGCCAACAGATGAGCCAACTTGAGAAGCCAGCGTGCTGACTCCATCAAGGGTAAACTCAAAGCTCTGGAACTCCTGCTGTAAACCAGGCAAGTTGATGAACTTGATCAAACCAGTTAACTCAGCAATCAATGGTGGAATCAGCAAACTAAAAAAGGTGACCAAAATACCGATAAAAAGAAAGTACGCCACCACAATGCTGGCCAAACGAGGCAGCTTAAGATACTTTTGGAATTTTTTGGCCACTGGACTCAACGCCACCATCAAAATAAAGGCTAAAAAAATCAGGGTCAGAATATCTCTGATCATGAATAAACCATAAATCAGCAACAACATACTGATGGTATAGAGAATGGTGGTGGAAGCTACGGCAACAGTGGTGTGTTTGTGGTCAAATAAATTGAGCATAGCTGCAGTATACCCATTTTTTTTGGATTCGTCATCAACAAGACGCCAGACTGTCTTGACCGAATTTAAGAGCTTGAGTTTGCCAGTTTGGTGCTGATCTGTCAAACCAGGTGACGTCGGCGTGCTTTTTCCACCAGGTGAGCTGACGTTTAACGTACTGCTTTTCTGATAAAATCCATTGAGTGAGTGATTCATCAAGTGAAATTTGTTGAGTAAGGTACTGCTGAAGCGGCTGAAAACCGGTGGCAGTAATCAATTGCTGACTGAGATCGGATTGATGCTGTGCTGTCAAGGTTTTGACTTCCTCAATTGCCCTGGCTTTGATTCTGGCTGCAACTCGCTGTTCAATTTTTTTGAAGATTGTCTCCAAGTCTGTTGTGATTCCCAAATAGGAATGCTTGATTTTAGATAACGTAAGTAGATCTGCTGAGAGTGAAAATTTAAGCTTACTTTGGGCAATTTCTAAGGCTCTGATTATTCTTCTTGGATTGTGTTGATCAGAGTGATTCATCTGCTGCCAATGATCAGGTATTTGCCTCAATGCCATTGCCTGAAGCTCTTCTAACAACAGTGTAGCTGTTTTTTCTCTGAGCACTTTATTTGGTGGCACCATTAGCTGTGGATCAACAGAAAAAAGATGATCGTGATACAAACCCGTCCCTCCAACAATAATCACTGCCTCATTCTTTACCTGGGCTGACAAAATTATTTTCCGCGCAAACTCAACAAACTGGGAAACCGACCATTCAGCGGTTGGTTCAAGGCAGCCAACACCAAATAATCTAATTTGATTTTTTTGGAAATAGGGCAACCAAGAAAATTTATCAGCGGGCTTTTTCACAAAATCTGCCGGAATATCGGCGCCGGACAAAACCTCAATTCCTTCAAAAACTTGCCTTGAATCAGCCGAAATCAAGTTAACCACCTCAAACTGCTGATCTAAAATTATTTTTTGGGCTAACTGCAATGCCAGCTCAGTCTTACCGGTAGCCGTTGTTCCCACAATCGATAGCACAGAAAAATTATTTTTCATTAGATTTGTTACGAAATAAGCAAGACTGTCAATTTTGCATATGTTTGAGCATTTTTGAAGGCACAGATTTACGATAGTAGCTAAATCTACTTGAGTAAAGATGTAACACACAAAAATGCCAAATAGATGTGAAAGTGCGGTGATTCATATTTCGTAACAAATAATTTTTAAATCACAATTGGTCGGTTCGATAGATTATCTTTATTAATAATTTGATCCAGCACTTCCCAACGGCGCTTTTTTTCTTGGTGAGGAATATCATCGGGATAAATCCGCCAACTGGCGGTACCAGGACGAGGTGAGTAGATAGCCACAAAACCAACTTTCCAATCCATTTTTTTTGCCAAATCAACCGTTTCTTCAAACTCAGCTTCAGTTTCACCGGCAAACCCAACAATAATATCAGTGCCAATCACAATTTCTGGATCTGCTGCCCGCAACTTTTCTACTACTTCGATATAACGTTCTTTGGTGTACCCTCGGTTCATTCGGTACAAGACTGCGTTGCTGCCAGACTGAACCGGCAAGTGAACATAGCGATCAATTTTTTTGTTAGTGGCCACTTCCGCAATCAGCTCGTCGTGAAAATCCCACGGATTGCTGGTCATAAACCTGATTTTTTTGATTTCTGGAAAAGCGGAAATATCGCGCAACAACTGAACGAATGGTGGCGTGTCAGTTGGGGTTAAATACTGAGACTGGTTATCTGGCAAATCCTCACGTTTGTAGTTCTTATTTTCCATCATCAGTTTGCGAAAACCAATGCCAAGTTTTTCTAACCCCCACGAGTTAACGTTCATGCCCAAGAGCGTGACTTCCTCAAAACCTTGATCAACCAAAGACTGCACTTCAGTCAAAATTGATTCTTTGCTGCGAGACTGCTCGCGGCCGCGGGAGTAGGGGACAATGCAGTAGGTACAAAAAGAATTGCAGCCAGTGGAGATCGGCACCCAGGCGTGTTTTTTATCTTTCCGCACCGCTGCCGAGTTAAAGCCGACTTCATTAATTGGCAAAATTTCATCTACCACCGGCAACATTTCATACAACTTTTGTTCACCATGATGCGTCATGCAGCCGGTCAAAATTATCTTTGGCCGCTGTTGACCTAACTCGCTAAAATAAACCACCACGTTATGCAAAAACCCTCTGGCTCTGTCTTCGGCCCGTTGCCTGATCGCACAAGTGTTGACCACCAACTCGTCACAGTTGCGCCAATTGTCTGCTTCAGTGTAGCCACGAGCTTGATAATCACCGGCAATTCGCTCACTATCGGATTTATTGGACTGGCAGCCAAAAGTATGGATGTAATAGCTTGGCATAGGGTAGGGGTATTATAGCGGACAATTCTTGTTGAATGATTCGTAAGTCCCAGCAATCCTCTCGTGGAGCTTGCTATAATCAGGTATGACCCAACAATCTCGAGGCACACTAGCCTTGATACTTCTCACGTTTCTTTACGGCGCCTATGGCGTCTATAACAGATTTATTGGAGAAGCTTTTCAAACTTTTTCGGCTCAGTGGGTGAGAAGTGCGCTAGTGATTGGTCTTGTTCTAATAATTACTGTTGCATTGAAACTAAAATATGCAAGAGTTAGAAACGCAGACTTTTGGTGGATTGCCCAGTGGTTATTTTTTGGCTCATGGATCATGATCTTTCTGTTTTTGGCTTTTAACCATCTCCAGCTAGCAACAACGTACTTTTTATTTTACGCGACGATGATTTTAAGTGGGGTAGTGTGCGGAAAGTTTTTCTTCCAAGAAAAAATGAATCTCACTAAAAATATTTCTGTCGTATTATCTTTAATTGGTGTAGCTAGTATTTATTCTTTTTCAATTTCGAGGGCAGATCTAATGTATGCAGTACTAGCTCTGCTTGCTGGAGTACTGCTTGGTTTTTGGAACACAATTTCAAAAAAGTTTTCGAGTCATTATCCAGAGCTGCAAATGGTACTCTGGGATGCAATAGCTGGAGCACTAGTGGGAGTTATTGGTTTTTTGATTGTAAAAGAATCACTGCCAACTCTACAATTATCAACAAGTTGGATTTGGTTAGTGGTCTACTCAGTCTCTCAAGTTGCAACCGTTGGACTAGTGATTTATGGTTTCAAGCATCTTGAAGCCCAGGTAGCAAGTCTAATCATGCCAATTGAAATTATTTTTGCAAGCCTTTTTGGCTATCTAATCTTTGGCGAAACTTTGACCGTCAGTACTATTTTTGGAGGATGTTGCATCGCATTGGCAGCATTTTTGCCGTATATGAGGCCACTGCTTGGAAAAGTTAGATTACAAAGATTAAAAGTGTAACTTTATTGAATGGTTGCTTTTTAAATAACTGCTGCTTTTTTTGCCGCTTCCCTTCGCCAATAAACAAACCAGGAAATAGCTTCTAGCAAAACAAACACGCCAATTACCACTGCCCACTTTGATGTTTGCAGTGCCACGTGACCAAAAATTCCAAACATTGCCAGGTAGGTTAGGCGATGCAACCGTTTCCACCATTTGCCCAATTTCTTTTGCGAGTAATCATTTGAGGTTAACCACATAGGAAAAAGTAGTGCCATCGTAATCAATGAGGCAACTTGGTGAGTAGCAAAGGGGGGAAACCCAGGCGGATTAAACTCGAATAGAGCATAGTAGGGTAAGAAAGTTGTAAAAGTCATGTGCACGAATGCCAGCAGAAACATCAAGATGCCAATATGGCGGCGATAAATCATGATGCTGCTGCCAATTGGTCTGGTCAAACTTGGCAGCCACTGCAAACGGGAAATTATGCCCGGGATTAACGTAAGACAGTACAGTATCAGTGAAATTTCACCAAGTTTTTTCCCATACTTGAAGATAATTCCCACGACGGAAGGATAGTCAGTCAGGGCTGTGAAGTAAATTAAAAACCAACCAATAATCACCGCTAACTCAAAAGTAATAAACAAAGTGGTAATCATTTGACGATTTTTTGCCAAAAACTGCTGGGTTTTAAGTAACAATTGCATTGAGTTAGTATAGGTTAAAACAGAAAAAGTTTCATGAATGAAGATTTTGAGGCGCGGGCGGGATTTGAACCCGCGAATCGAAGGTTTTGCAGACCTCGCCATTAGACCACTCTGGTACCGCGCCATTTTTTGGACTATTAGTTCAAAGAATAAAAAATAGACCAGATCTGATTATACCGCACTTTTTCGACAAAAAATTCCAGTTGAATGGGAATTTTGATGATCCAGTGGTGCCTGTTATAATATCCCGTCTATGCCAACAAAAACTCAAACCCCAACTAAACCAAAGTCATTTATTGGTGCTAACACGGTGCTAACAATCTCGATTCCTTGGAAGGAAGCGGAAGCCGCCTATGAGCAAGCCAAAAAGAAAATTGCAAAAACGCTGAAAGCTGATGGTTTTAGAAAAGGTAAAGTCCCGGCTGAGCTTGCAGAGCAATTGGCTGGTCAAGATAAAATTGTCGAAATCGCCCTCCAAGCTTTACTACCCAATAAATATCAGGAAGCGATCACCAAAGCCAAAAAAAAACCGCTAACCTATCCAGAAATAAAGCCGATCAAAATCGAAATGGGCAAGGATTGGGAACTAGAAGTTCAAATTGCCGAGAAACCAGAAATTAAATTAGCCAACTATAAAAAAACCGTTCGGGACGCAATCAAAGAGGCCAATAAAAAAATTGCCGAAACTCTCAAAGAAAACGCTAAAAAAGCGGCAGAAAACAAAGATACAAAAGCAGCTAAGCCAGAGAAGAATCAGGAATTCACTGATGATCAAAAAGATGATTACCGGCTGCAGCACATTTATCAGGCGTTAGTGCAGACCACAAAGTCAGTTATTCCCGAGCTGCTTGTCAAAGAAGAGGTGAAAGCCGATCTGAATCAGCTTACGCATCAATTAGAACAGGTTAAGCTGACATTTGACAATTATTTAAAACGTCGCAGCTTCACTTTTGAGCAACTTTCGCAAGAAATGACTGTCAACGCTTTAGGAAAACTCCAAATTGCTTTTGTGATGGACGCCGTTGCCACTGAAGCACAGTTATCAATTACTGAAACTGAAATTGAGGCCTATATCAATGAAAAAATTGATACAAAGCTAAAAGCTCAAATTAGTTTAAATCCAGAATATAAAAGAATGATTGCTCAAACTTTACAACGCCAAAAAATTGTCAAGCACCTACTTGCGCTCTAGATCATTTCCGACTTACAATGCGCCAGTAGCAGTTTGTGCCGGTTGACATGTTCAACACTTTTGCTCAGTTTTTTATCTTACCTCGAGTTTCTGGCTTGACTTTTCCATCTAGAAATCCTATAATGATTCACCAAAATCCTGAGCAATTAATTGCCAGATCACGTCGCAATGACACAGTTACTACAGCAAAAACCTGCCACTAAACCACAACAAACTGGATCCGCCAATCCTTTCGCTCGTGCTTTGTCTGAAATGGAAAAAACTGCTGATGCTAGTGGGAAACCCTCAAGTACCGATGCGTTTCGAGAGGCTTTGATGAGAGCTCAAGGCGGAGATCGCTCTGCGATGGCTCAAACTGGCTTTGGCGACATGCAATCTGAGGACTACTTTGCCCAACAGCAAGCTGAACTGCAAAAGCAGCAAGAGCAATTGGCTCTCAGAAAGAAACTTCATGATCGAGTTAACCCTGTGGATAACCAAGCCTTGTTTGACGCCAGAGACAAACAGGTCAAAGACCAAATTGACAAATTGAGAAATGAATTAAAAATGCTTTCTCGGGATGTAAAATCCCTTAACAAAGAAGTCGAGCTGACGCTGATGACCAAAGTCACCGACCCCGGAGAGCATGGGGCATACTTTGTGACTTTCTTCGAGCAACTCCGAACGCTGATTATGTTGCTCAGAAAAAACGTCAAAGAAGCCGGTACTTGGCTAAAGGCGGCCAGAGGCAAACAACAAAGAGGCAAACAACAAAAAGGCTTGCTGTTTGGCAAAGGCAGCAAGGCTACCAGTACGGTTCAAGATATCACCACCAACAGTGAACGTAACATTTCCTATGGTGGTGCATAAAATTCAAGAAAAGAGAAGGGTGAACTCGAGAGGACTCGAACCTCTGACCTCTTCGATGTCAACGAAGCGCTCTAACCAACTGAGCTACGAGTTCAAAACGATCTGAATTATAGCGTATCAAGAAAGAGAAAGCTACCAGATCTTAATTGCATTTTCTAAAGACTCGATATACAATACATGATCTGAAGCAAAAAGCTGAAAGTGACTAGTGATTAGAAAGAGATTCGTAAAAAGATCGCAGCCGAGCCAAATTTGGGTCACGGCTAATCATCATATCCGAGTACCAGAACTGAGAGTGCTCTCTGAGCAAGGTGAGATGATTGGGGTGATGTCCACCCGCGAAGCGATGGAGAAGTCTCGCGAGGCTGAAAAGGATCTGATCTTGATTAATGACAAGGCGCAACCGCCAGTCGCCAAGATCATCAGTCTGAGCAAGTACAAGTATCAGGAGCAGCAAAAAGCGGCTGAGAGTCGAAAAAAAGCTAAAGCTCAGGACACCAAAGAAGTCAGATTCACTCCTTTTATGGGTGAGGGCGACTATCAATCACGACTAAATAAAGTGGTTGACTTCTTAAAAGGTGGTGATAAAGTCAGACTTTCGCTGCAGTTCAAAGGCAGACTGATCACTAAGAAAGAATTTGGTTACGAAATGTTTAAAAAAGTAATTGTGGCAACTGAAGAGCTGGCAACAGTTGAAATTCAACCAAAATTACTCGGTAACAAACTGATGGCTCAACTGCAGCCCTCAGCCAAGAAAAAAGTATGAGTAAAATTAAACAACGCACCAGATCAGGCGTCGCCAAGCGATTCAAAATTACCGCTACTGGCAAAGTTTTGCGACGGGCTCAAAATATGCGGCACCGCCGAAGAATTAAAAGTAAAAAAGCCATTCGTGCCTATCGCAGACCAATTGAGGTCAAAGGCAAATGGGCTAGAAAAATTAAAAGAATGCTAGGAATCGCCTAATATGCCAAGAACAAAAGCTGGAACCACCAGAAAAGCTCGCCACAATAAAGTTTTGGATCAAACCAAGGGGTTCAGAGGCACCAACAACAGATTATACAAACGCGCCAAAGAGGCGTTGCTGCACGCAGGTATGTACGCCTACATTGGCCGCAAGTTGCGCAAACGTGACATGCGTCGATTATGGATTGTCCGAATCAACGCTGCTCTAAAGCAAGTTGATGAAAACTTACAATACTCCAGATTCATCAAGTCAATGAAAGATTCTAAAGTAGCGATTGATCGAAAAATGTTAGCCGAATTAGCTGTTTCAGACTTTACCACTTTTACAAAAGTAGTCCAAGCAGTGCGGCAGGCATAATTATCAGAAAAATGAAACAGAAGCCCCGCACAAACGGGGCTTTTTAGTTGTTGTACGTGAGGTTCTCTTTAAGAGAGGAGAAAATCGGGTATACTAGATGGTACGTATGACTCTAGATGAACTCAAAGACCAGATCAAGACAATTCAACTGCAGTTTGAGACAGAGACTTCTGCTGAGGGTTTACGAACTAAATATTTGGGCAAAAAGGGTCTCTTTAATCTGCTGGCCAAATCTATTGGAAAAGTGGACTTAGACTCACGAGTCAAAGCTGGCCAACAACTCAATTTTTTGAAGGCTTACTTAAACAACAAAATCACCCAAAAAGAGCGGCAAGTTCAGGCTAATCTGCCTTGGCTGGATTTTACTTTGCCAGGACTCAAACCAAAAGTTGGCCACGTCCACCCAATTTCACAGGCCATGGCCGAGATTACTGGTATTTTTGAACGGATTGGTTTTACCCGTGTCCGTTACCCAGAAGTTGATTGGGACTGGTATGTTTTTGAAAGCCTGAACATGCCGCCCAACCACCCAGCCCGGGATGAGTGGGAAACTTTTTTTGTTGACACGCCAGTTGACCAAAAAAAAGGCAAGTTAGTGCTAACGACCCACACTTCTAACGGGCAGGTGAGAGAAATGGAGCGATTAGGTTCGCAGCCACCAATTAGAATGATCAACATTGCCCGCTGTTATCGCCGACAACAAGATGCCACCCACACCCAGATGTTCCACCAGTTTGAAGGTTTGGTAGTTGACAAAGGCATTAACATTCAACATTTGAAAGGGACATTAGATTATTTTGCCCAAGAATTTTATGGCCCCGGCACCAAAAGCCGAATTAGACCCTTTCATTTTCAGTTTACCGAGCCCTCATTTGAAGTCGACTTTAGCTGTCACATTTGTGGCGGCACCGGACAGGTTGACGGCAACAAGTGCAAGTTCTGCAAATCGGGTTGGCACGAAGTCGGCGGGGCAGGGATGGTTCACCCCAACGTCTTGAAAGCTGGCGGCATTGACCCCGAGGTCTACACCGGTTTTGCTTTTGGTTGGGGAGTGGAGAGAACTTATACGCTTAAAGAAGGTTTGAACATTGATGATATTAGATTGTTATACAGTGGTGATTTAAGATTTTTGGAGCAGTTCTGATGGCACTCAAGCTAGATACATTACTAACTGATATATTGACTTCTTTGGCACAAGCAATTTTTGGTGTTTTTCTTTTATATAGCTTTTTAATTAATTCATGCTTTGATTCAAAGTGCACATTTTATCGAAACACTACCACAATAATTACTATTAATGTTGTTGCTTTTCTTGTGTTTCTAGCATTAATTGTTACTGTGCGCAGTTACATACGTAAAAGAACCGCTAAATAATAATTTTTATGAACATCCTTATCCCTCACTCCTGGCTTTTAGAACACTTAGACACTGACGCTTCGCCAAAAGAAATTCAGCGTTTGTTGTCGCTTTCTGGTCCTTCAATTGAACGGATTTACCAAAAAGATGGTGAAGCCGTTTATGACATCGAAGTCACCACCAATCGGGTTGACTCTATGTCAGTCCGGGGTATTGCTCGCGAGGCAGCGGTGATCCTCAAACAAGCCGGTCGCAAAACAGAACTTCAGCCGTTGTCAAACCCTCAATTTGAGAGCAACAATCAGCTGCCAATTCCCAAAATTGAGAATAACCCTGTTTTTTGCAAACGAATTATTTGTATTGTGTTATCAAACATTCAACATAATCCAACCCCAGCATTAATGGCCAAACGCTTAACCCAAATTGACCAAAATATTCATGATGCCGCGATTGATATCACCAACTATGTTTCTCATGAACTTGGCCATCCCTGTCACGCCTTTGACTACGACAAAATCATGAAGCTAGGCGGAGTAATAAAAGTCAAAGAAGCCGCCGCCGGCAAAAAGTTTATCACTCTGGATAAAGAAGAGTACCAAACAGTTGGCGGCGAAATTGTCTTTGAAAACGATCAAGGAGAAATTATTGACTTCCCAGCCATCAAAGGCACTGCCAACACCGCGGTTGATAACTCCACCAACAATATTTTATTTTGGATCGAGTCACTTTCGGCAGAGAAAGTGCGATTTGGTTCAATGTCCCATGCCATCAGAACGGTCGCGGCGCAACTGAATGAAAAAAATGTTGATCCCTATTTAGCCGAACCAGTCTTGCGAAGAGCAGTAGAGTTATATCAACAATTTTGCAATGCAAAAGTAGCAAGCGAGATTTACGATGACTTCCCCACACCACCACAAATGCAACCAGTTGCGGTTACAAAACAAAAAGTGTCAACTTACCTGGGAATTGAGTTAGAAAATCAAATTATCACTAATATTCTAAAAAGTTTGGGTTGTACAGTTGATTGGAAGAATGACTCAACGTTTCAGGTCACGCCACCAACTTTTAGACCTGATCTGACTATTCCAGCCGATATCATTGAGGAGCTTGCTAGAATTTATGGTTATCACCACCTGCCAAGTGCTTTAATGGCAACCGCCATTCCGCTAACAAAGCCAGAAAATTCTTTCTTCAACACGGAGGCGCGAATCAAGCAGTTTTTAGCTGATCTTGGTTGGCAAGAAGTCTACACCTACTCAATGGTCAGTGAACAAATTGCCCTTGAGTCAGGATGTCCGATAGATCAACATCTAAAACTTCAAAATCCACTAACCGAAGATCGAGTTTATCTGAGACGCTCAGTCCTGCCTTCACTCAATGAAGTTTTAGACAACAACCCAGAACATCCAGATTTGTCGGTGTTTGAAATCGCTAACGTTTACCATCCCCAATCAAATGAGCTACCTGATGAGGTTCTGATGCTGACATTACTTTCACCACAGAGTTATCGTCAGAGTAGGGGAGTGTTGGAAACCCTGTTGAAGCAATTTTTTATCACTGATCTTATTGTCACGCCAACATCAGAAACTGAGGCTGCAATCCAAATTATTCAAAATGCTGAGCAGATTGAAATTGGCAAAGTTGTAAGATTAGATTTTCGGATTGGTTTTGCAATTGAAATGCGAAAACTGCAACCCTTGCTTAAGAATCACCCACGTTATCAACCATTAGCCAAGTCAGCCCCAATCAAAGAGGACTTGACTTTCCAGTTTCCGTCACAAACCACAATTGGTATTGTCACTTCAGCCATCAAAAGTGCCAGTAATTTAGTGAAAACGGTTGAGTTAAAAGAAATTTATGAGCAAAACTTTACTTTTACGATGACCTATAATCACCAAACTCAGTCACTTTCATCAGCAGAAGTGGAGCCAATTAGAAAAGCAATTGTCCAGATCTTAACAGAAAGATTTCAAGGCAAACTTATCGGTTCACTTCAATGAAAGTTGACCTCAAAAAAATATTCTCTTGGTTAGTTGGAATCTTGATTATTATCGCTCCCAGCAATTTATTTTTGGTTCTCAATCAATCGGCTGGTTATGTCAATGGTTTGCGAATTGACTATTTAATTCCTAAGTTCTATTTGATCGATGCAGTTGTTGTGGTGACAATTGCCGTTGGCGCCGCTCTATTGAATCAGGGTCAAAAGCGTGAGTTTCAAAATATTTTTTTTAACCAAAAAAATCGGTTGCTATTTTTCTGTTTGACTATGCTGATCGTTGCTCAATTTTTTTCTTCTCAATCACTCATTGGTATGCTGACCACCATAAAAATTGCGGCATTTTCCAGTTTAAGCTGGCTGCTACTTGTTCACAAAAAATTAGTCGTAACGGAGATAATTCAGCTATCTTTAATTATCTCAATTGCCGTTCAGCTCTGTTTTGCCATCGGCCAAAGCCTTACCCAACACTCACTCGCTCCCTATTGGCTATCAGGCGAATCAAAACTAACCTCATCAATGATCGGTTTAGCCCGAGGAACATTTAACGGGGAAGAGCGATTGCTGGCGTATGGCACCACCGCTCATCCCAATATTTTGGCTGGAGTGATGGTACTTTTTTCATTAGCGCTAATTACAAGCTTAAGAAATAAAAATAGTGGTGCGGTTGGTTTGTCATTGATACCGGCACTACTGATTATCTTTCTCACTCAAAGTGTGACCGCGTTGTTAGCATTAGTCATTGGCTTAGCAATTTGGTTGCTACAAAAATACCGGCCAAAGTTCCAAAAAAATTTGATGATACTTGGTCTATTGTTGGTGATAATCAGCCCCTGGCTGTTACAATTACTTTCAATTGGCTTCAATTCGACCTCAATTGAGAGAAGAGTCTATCTGAACCAAGCAGCTGTCCAGATGCTAATGAAGCACCCCATTACTGGAGTTGGCCTGGGCAACTTCACTGGTGTCTTAGAAACCTACTCAACTAATCCTGAATTTGTCCGTTTTATTCAACCAGCACATAATGTTTTCTGGTTGCTAGCTGCAGAAACCGGATTGATTGGCATGATGATACTAGCAATTTTAGGCAAAAAATTACTTAACCAGCCGCCATCGCCACTGCTTTTGGCGTTGATTCCACTGTTAGCCTTTGATCATTATCTGCTGACGGTTGAATCAGGACTACTTGCACTAGTATTATTTCCATTTGTAATCCAACCAACGCCATCTTCAAAGGCTAAAGTGCCTCTAAAGGGTCGCTCTCGCTGACTTTTCATAACCCGGGCATTACGACAGCGTTCATCAAACTTCACTGCTTGCCTAAAATCATTGGGATTATCAAGTTGCTCTGCTTTGTTATTAAGATCAGACCGGATATTATCCCAATCTGCTCTATAACTGAGGATCTCTTCAATAAAGGGCAAAAACCCTAACTGCCAAACATACTGGGAAATAACGGCAACTACTTCGCTGCGTGGGGCGCTAGGTGCCCTGCAAGCAATGCCAAGACTGATCCATGCCTGGAGAATTTTATATAAACCCGAAAAATTGGGATCGTTTAAACTCATGCCTCTGAACAGTATGTACTGCAAAGGAAATTCTTCACCTTTTTTGAGCCGCCGATCAAATTCTTGGGTGGCACACCGATGTCCCCGAAGAGTTAACTCGCCGATGGTTAAGTTTGAAGCTCCTTCAAGTAGAACTTTTAGCTCCTCAAATTCAGTGCCATTATTGCCGATCCATGCACAACGTTCTTTCCTTGATCCCACTGGGGTCTTGGCTAAAATGGAGTGTATCTCTGCCAAAACTTTTGCTTGCATCTCCCCATCCGTTATTGCTAGGACAGTTGACGTGCTTAACCGAGCTGGCTGGCATTCTGTTATGTTACCCATAAGACATCAAATTATATCAAATTGAAATCAAATTGAAATAATAAGCGAAAAACCTTCATTTGTCAGCAATTTTTTCTATGGAACAAGAGTCGGCGTTGGACTTGGAGTGGCTGTGGTGGTGGGAGTGGGGGTTGGCGTTGGATCTGGCGTTTTCCAATCTTGGCCGCCGGTACCAATTTTGACGTGATTAGATTCTTTTTCTTTGCCAGACTTGGTTTTAACTTTAGCCCAGAGCTCGTGCTGACCCGCCAACAGATGAACGGTACCCTTGTAGGTTCGATTGTTGATTGTCTCGCGCAGGCCGCCATCTACCCATAGCTCAATTTTATCAATGCCATCGTTGGAGTCGGCTTCAACTTCGACTTCGATATCTTCACTCTCGTACTTCTTTTCATTCTCCGGCTTCTTCAAACTCAGATAAATTTCGCTCTGATCACCACAGTATTCGGTTGGCGGTTTGTAGCGAGAGTCTTCTTGACCATTGATCCAAGCGTCAATTGCCTCTTGCCAGCGATTGCGGCCATCTTGGCTGACGGGATCATCTTCTCTCATCACCAAAAATTCCTTTTCATCGTAGTCGCCAGCAGAAATTTTGGCGTCATTGGCCAATTTATTTTCTCCTCGACAGAGCTTGAGCTTGGTGTGCATTGGATCAGGAGTGGTTGACACTGTGCCTTTGATGACATACTCCCACTTGGATGAAAAATCGTCGTGTTTGGGATAACCAGAAGCGGTGTCAACTTCAAGATGATCAATACCACTGGGTATGACCCAATCCGGCGTGCCATACTCATCTTTTTCCAGCGCCGCTTTGATGACCCGTTGCCAAATTGGGGTGGCACCAGAAACACCCGAAGCCACTTGTTTCATGGCGCTGTTGTCGCTGTTTCCCACCCAAGCGCCCACCATGATCTCCTGGGACCAGCCAATTGCCCAGTTGTCGCGTTGGTCATTGGTGGTTCCGGTTTTGACGGCAATATTGGGGCTAACATTAAGGAGCGAGCGAGTACCAAAGGCAATTGACCGAGCTTCGTTGTCAGACAAAATGCTGTCAATCAAGAAAGCCTCTTCTGGCGACATCACTTGAGGACCTTGAACGTTTTTGTTTTCATAAATCACTGTGCCATTTTTGTCTTCAACTTTAAGAATTGAAACCGGCTCAACCTTGCGGCCGCCATTGGCAAAAGCGCTGTAAGCAGACACAGAATCAATTAAATGAACCTCGGCACCGCCCAAAGTGACCGCCAAGCCAAAGCGGCGAAAGTTTTCTGGAGTCGGAGCCAGCGTCACGAAACCCATCTTATACGCTTGGTCTAAAAACTGATCAATACCCACCATTGCCAACGATTTAACCGCCGGTAAGTTGAACGAGCTAGCCAAGCTATGACGAATATCAACCGGACCCCTAAACTTACCGTCATAATTTTTGGGTTCGTATGGTTTATCCACCTCCGCCCCAGTTGCAAAAGTAGTTGGTACATCCATCAAGATATTGGCCGGGTTATAGCCATGCCTCAACAGCATTAAGTAGGTGACTGGCTTGATCGAAGATCCAGGCTGACGCAGCCCATCCACCGCCACGTTGAACTGGCCATCAATTTCGTCGTTATTAAAGTCTTTACTACCCACCATGACAATAATTTCGCCTGTTTTGGGGTTCATCACCATCACCGAGCCATTGGTAATATTCAGGTTAGAAACCTTGTCAATTTCTTCTTGAACAATTTTTTCGGTCTCTAGTTGCAGCTCGTAGTCCAGCGAAGTAGTAACCTTAAAACCAGCGGTTTCAATCACATCTTCGCCGTACATTTCGGCCAGTTTGTCGCGAACGTAAAAAACAAAATGGGGAGCGGCAATGTTGACACCCTCATTTTTGAAAACAACGGTGTCTAGACTGGACTCAGCGTCTTGATAGCCCAAGTCGGTCAAGTAACCGTCCTCGTGCATTCGGCGCAAGACGCCCTTGGCTCGAACCCTCCAGAGAGGCGTACCATCAGTATCGGTTTTGCCGATGAATGGCGAATAGGCGCTGGGTCGCTGGGGCAGACCGGCCAAAATTGCCGATTCAACCACGTTTAAGTCCGTAACTGGTTTACCAAAATAAATTTCTGCAGCCGTGCCAATACCCCAGGCCGTGCCGCCATATGGCGCTTCATTCAAGTACATCTCCAAAATCTGATCTTTAGTGAAGGTGCGCTCAATCTGCAACGCCAACACAAATTCTTTGAATTTACGGGTAATACTACGCTCATTGGTCAACAAAACATTTTTGACCAGTTGCTGGGTGAGGGTAGAGCCGCCAATTACCCGACCGCCTTTAAAAACATAATTGTAGGGAATTCTAATCAGGGTCAAAAAGTCAAAACCCTCGTGCTTGTAGAAATCCTTGTCTTCGATGGCAACCGTAGCTTGCTTGAGCGCCTCTGGCACCTGGTCAATCTTGACCGGCACCCGGCGTTCTTGATCATAGAGGTCATAGAGCAGCTCACCGTTCTTAGCATAAATCCGAGTGCTATAACCCGTGCGGCGGACAATCTCACCGGGTTTGGGTAGATCGCGCGAGTAATAGGCAAAGAGCACAAAAAAACCAACGATGCCAAGTACCACCGCGGCCAGGCCGCCGAAAGCCGCAAAGCGCATAAACTTGATTAGCCTGAGGCGTTTGCGATCGCGGATAAGGCGTTCAACTGATCGGCGAGATGATGCCATAGACATTCCCATGCGTCCCATTGTCTGGGTTGGCTGTTGACCAAGTTGGGTAGTCGTTGGCTGAGCAGTTGCGAACTGAGACGGAATCAGACGGGCAATCTGAGCCTTTAGTTTTTGTGTAAATGGTCTCCACGATTCTGGCAGACAACTCTGGAGCGACTCCCATTGCATGGAGACCATTGTACCGTATCGCGTCAAAAAGAAAAATCAT
>Ga0210057_1001324_pt1 | contig 37795 bp, 36 predicted proteins | sample CryGeyCG2114_010_2_FD_183968 | JGI IMG/M metagenome (GOLD analysis project Ga0210057, IMG submission 183968) | Groundwater microbial communities from aquifer - Crystal Geyser CG10_big_fil_rev_8/21/14_0.10 (SPAdes) (version 2) | ecosystem: Environmental > Aquatic > Deep subsurface > Groundwater ... | reverse complement strand
GATCTAAAAAGAGTCGAATATTTACTTAATACTCGACCTCGCAAAAGACTTAATTACTTAACACCAACTGAAGTGTTTAACTCTGTTTAGTTGTCAGACAATGTTGCACTTTGGATTAGAATTTAAGTACTGATACATTTAATATTTACAGGGCTTATTTGTGGAGCTAAGCTTTGATCCTGAGTGTAATATTGACTAAAATATGACCTTTTCACCAACTATTTTTAAATATTAAAACATTAAGTCAAATAATTAAAAAAGGGGGTTGGTAATTTTACATACCAATCCCCCCAATAAATTCTCAATAAATTAATTTGTGATAGTAATAGTCACTACCTCATCATCTAAGGCTATAATTTTAAACTTTACATTATTCTTTTGAGGAATAACGAGATCCTTACTGTTACGGTATGACGTTCCATCAGAAAATTTTAATACATGATTATAAAATTCTGATGATGTATAATAATTAAAATAACCATCCGGAAAAGACAACCATACTGTTTCCTCCCCTTTTCTCAGATTGAATACAGTTTTACCTCTTTTTAATTGTTCAACTAAAGTACCTTCTCTTAGTAATTTTTTTTCTAACAGTTGATTTTTCAATACAAGCATTTCAGCCATCTGAAATATCTTTAAATTTTTATCAGAAATGGTGTCTTTTTGAAGATTAATAATATTATCTTTTTTAATAATAACATTACTAACAAACTCGTTAGAAAAGTCAAAAACGAAAAAGAAAAATATTAAAACAACAAGAACGCTTATGGATTCCTTAGCCTTGCGATAATTATACAAAAACAATATAACAATAACCCCGGCAACAGCTATGAAACGCTTCGAAAGAAAATCATAAGTGGGCGGTAAAAAAATTACTGTTACCACATAAACTATAATTGATGCGACTAAGGCTACAAAAAATTCTATAATTTTCTTAAAATACTTATCTGAGTATTTCGAAAATAAAAATTTTTGCTGGATAATTACACCAGAGATTAGGACTACCATCCCTAGGCTAATTAAAATAATTTGCTTGGGTGACAAAACAATTAATTGACTATTGCTAAACACTAGCAACTTATCAATTATAAAGGAGACGACGGCAATTAACCCTACAATCAGGGAAAAAAGTACCCAAAATTTTTCATTTTTCTTCATGATCTAGATTTTTTGTTAATGAACTTTTTTTTCTTTATCTTATATCTTAATATCTTGATTTAACCATAAATAATAATAACATGTCAAGGTTTGCGCAACAGTTCAATAACTTAGCAACACTAACCACAAAAAGTACTATAACCAAGGTTTAATATTACCTTTTCTTTCATCATTAGAAGATTTAGTTACTTGTTTAGCGCTTTTGATTAGAATTTAAAATTAAATAAAAAGAGGAAATCATATAATAATAATCTCCTCTAAAAATAACGTATAATTCCTGGCAATACCCCCAAAAAACTAAGAAGTATTAAACAAAGTATTATTATTTTAATACTTGACGGAAATATTTTTTCTTCCGCTCCAATGATTTTCATTATTAAACCTGGAATAATAAATACCAGAGTAAATAAAAACATTGAAATTGAAAGTGCTAGACTCAGAAAAAGAGGTTGTTTAGTAACAACTCCAATTATCAGTAATACCGATGCAATCCGAATTCCTGCGAATACGAATTGTAAACTTCTTTTTATAAGTCCATGTAAAGTAGTTATCCGTCTTCTTAACGGAATTGATAGACTGGGGAAAGCCGCAATAACAATCCCCGTCACAATAATCATGATTGAAATCATTTGGCCCTCCTTTTTTTAAATGAACTATTAAATGTTTAGCATTTTTGAATTATAATATCAATACTTAATTTTTTACATTTTATATTTTTCTAAAGCATGCTGAATCGCCCATAAACCGAGCAAAGCACATTTATAGCGACGCTCACTTATTTTAATACCAAAATTTTTTTCTAAATTTTTAAATTCATAAGTTAAAACTTCAGATTTTGTTTTTCCAAGCAATGCTTCTGTTAGAATTGAAATTCCGGCTTGAGAAATCGCACAACCGTCGCCATCGAACTTTATCTCTTTAATTTTATTACCAGTCATTTTTAAACTTACAGAAATATCATCACCACAAGTGTCATTGACTTCATGATGACTAACATCCGCTTTATTTAATTCCCCTTTATTATGCGGGTGCTTATAATGATCCAAAATATTTTGCGCGTAAAGATCCATATTTTTTAATTATTTTATATTATTTCCAGGCTTGATATAAATTATTTAATTTTTTTATAAAAATATCAATTTCTTTAGTTGTATTATAAAAACTTAAACTAACTCTTAAGCTGGCGGAAATATTAAAAAATTCATGAAGCGGCTGGGCACAGTGATTACCGGCTCGTAAAACAATCCCCTCTTGCCCAAGCAAATCAGCAGCATCATGAGGATGTAAACCCTCAATAATTAAAGAAAAAACCACTAACTTTTCATTCTTTAATTTTGGCAGACCTAAAACATGAATAAATTTTAAAGGCGTTATTTTTTTTAAAAAATAATCAGTTAATTTATTCTCCTGTTTATTAATATTTTTCCAACCCAATTTTTTAAGATAATTAATCGCTACCGCTAAACCGATAGCCTCGGCAATTGCCGGAGTTCCGGCTTCAAATTTATAGGGCAAATCATTATTTATAAAATGATCTTGATAAACTGATCGGATCATATCGCCGCCTCCTAAAAACGGCGGCATTTTTTCTAACAAAGATTTACGACCATATAAAACACCAATTCCCGTCGGACCATAAATTTTATGGCTAGAAAAAACTAAAAAATCACAATTTAGAGAATGAACATTAACTGGAACATGAGCAATACTTTGCGCGGCATCAATAATAGTAATAATATTTTTTGAATGCGCTAGAGTAATTAATGTTTTTATGGGATTTAATATTCCTAAAACATTAGAGGCTTGAGTTAGAGTTAATAATTTTACTCGGGGACGAGATAATATTTTTTTAGCAGACACTAAATCTAAATCTCCATTAATTTTTAAAGGAAGATAAGCTAATTTGATACCTAATTTTTCTTTTAACTGCAACCAAGGAACAATATTAGAATGATGTTCAGTAATACATAAAACAACAATATCTCCTTTTTTTAAATTAGACTCGCCCCAGGTTCTCGCGATTAAATTAATACCTTCAGTAGTGCCTCGAGTAAAAATAATTTCTTCTCGTGAAGCAGAAATAAAATTAGCAACAACACCGCGCGCGTCCTCATATAATTTCGTAGCTTCTTCCGCTAAAGGATTAAGGCTACGATGAACATTAGAATTAGAATGAAGATAAAAATTATTCATCGCTTTAATAACTGCTTCCGGTTTCTGAGTAGTAGCCGCATTATCAAAATAAAGCATCTGATGACCCTTAATTTTTTTTTGTAAAATTGGAAAATCGCTGCGCTTAATCATAATTTTCAATTAAAAATTTTTATTATTATAAATTATTTAGAATTGGTACAACTAGAATGTACCGCTTTAACTAGAACGTTCGGAGATTAATTTTAAAATTAAATCTTTGGTGTTAGAATCGGAAATTTTAGAAACAAATTGACTGATAATTGAATTGATAACTAAATTTTTAATTTGTAAGGAATTTAGGCCACGTGTTTGTAAATAAAATAAATCTTCTGGAGATAAATTAAGTGTACTGGCACTATGACCCGCCTTAACGTCATTAGCGGCTATTTTTAATCCCGGTAATAATCGCCCACGCGCTTCAGGACTTAAAAGATATAAACGCATATCAATTCGAGAACTGCTTAACTGAGCTTTCTTCTTAATAATAACATCAGAATAATATTGAGCGCTAGCGCTATCATCAACTAAACCATTAATTTTAAATTGACCAGTCGCCCCTTGTCCCTCAAAAATATAATTATCTTGAACTTGCAAGATTTGGTTTTTCTTTTGCCAAAAAATAACCTGGTTATTTAAATCAGCTTCTTTTCCTAAATCATTATTAATATTAACTTTATAGTTCCCTTCACCAAAATAAACTTGATAACTATTCATTTGTGACCAATCATTAAGATAAATATTTCTAATAATAGAAAAATCCTTGGCAATTTTAGGGTCAACTATTAAAACATACTGCACTTTCGCTCCTTGCCCAATATGAATCGGCAAAACCGAGCTAGTTTTCTGACTAGATAATTCATTTATATAATCAAAAATAAAAACCTGTTCCCCGTCAGGAATAATTATTTTTTTATTTTTAACATTAATAATTTTATTAATCGCTTGTTTCATAAAAAACTATTTTTAACCAACACTGTTTTCCATTTCTAACTCAACCATACGATTCATTTCTACGGAATATTCTAGAGGCAATTCCTTAGTAATCGGTTCAATAAAACCATTAACAATCATGGTGCTTGCCTGTGCTTCACTAACACCCCGACTTCTCAAATAAAAAATATCATCAGCATTTAATTTGCCAGCCGTTGCTTCATGCGCAATAACAGCGCTATTATTTTTTATATTGATAAGGGGAATAGTATCAGATTCTGATTTATCATCTAAAATTAAAGCATCGCATTTAATATTAGACACCGCTCCTTCGGCGCCTGAACCGATATCAACTAAACCACGATAAATCGCCTTGCCACCTTTTTTACTTATACTTTTCATAACTATATTAGAACTTGTTTGAGGCGCTAAATGAATTACTTTGGCTCCGGTATCTTGAATTTGTCCCTTATTAGCAAAAGCGACTCCCAGATGATCTGCGCTAGCCTTCTCTCCCATTAAAACAGAACAAGGATAAAGCATCGTAACATTACTACCGAAATTTCCTCCCACCCATTCCATATGAGCTTCTTTTTCTACTAAGGCCCGCTTAGTATTTAAATTATAAGCATCCTTACTCCAACTTTCCACACTACTATAACGGAAACGAGCGCGTGGTTTAACAAAAATTTCTACACAACCGGCATGTAAAGAATCTATTCCATAACGTGGTGCGCTACAACCTTCGATATAATGAGCCTGGGCTTCGTCTTCTATAATAATTAAAGTATGTTCAAATTGCCCCATACCTTTAGCATTCATTCGAAAATAAGCCTGAAGCGGTTGTTCAATATTTACTCCCCGAGGAATGTATAAAAATGTTCCGCCGCTCCAAACAGCACCATGCAAAGCGGCAAATTTATGCAAAGTTGACGGAACCGCTTTCATGAAATATTTTTTAACCAGGTCTTCATGTTCATGCAGGGCGACATCCAAATCTTCAAAAATAACTCCCTGATCTTTAAATTGTTGTTTTAAACTATGATAAATAACAGTTGATTCATATTGAGCGCCCACGCCAGCTAAAACTTCCTGCTCGGCTCGAGGTATCCCTAATTTTTCAAAAGTATTTTTAATATCCTTGGGGACATCTTTCCAATCGCCCGCCTGTTGATCAGTCGCTTTAGCGTAATAAGTAATTTTATCTAAATTTAATTTACTTAAATCCGGTCCCCAAGTTGGAAATGGAGTTTTTAAATAAATTTTTAAAGAATCAAGACGATGTTTTAACATCCAGGTTGGTTCTTTTTTTTCACGAGAAATAAAACGAACCAGTTTTTCGTCTAGTCCAGTTCGACTCTTCGACATGTAAGCCGATTGATTATGAGAATTCCAAAGCGAATCGTGAGCCTTGATCGATTGCTCTTCAACATTTAGTTTTTTATTTTTAATTTTACTCATAAAATATTTTAAGCGATATCAGCGACTAATTTACATTCACTTAATTTTTGTCTTTTAAATTATTTTGATTAATCATTAGAAATTATTTTTTTGAAACCCTCTTTTTCTAATTGTAGGGCTAATTTATAACCGCCACTTTTAATAATTTTCCCGCCATGCATAACAACAACTTTACCGGGCTTAAGATATTTTAAAATTTTCTGATAATGAGTAACAATTAAGGCGGTAGTTTTAGGAGTTTTAAATCTTTTGATCGCTTGCCCAACAACTTCCATAGCATCAACATCAAGACCAGAATCTACTTCATCAAAAATTGCGAAAGTCGGTTTAAATAAGGCCAGCTGCAACATTTCTGATTTCTTTTTTTCACCGCCGGAAAATCCTTGATTTAAATTACGATTACTCCAGTCTGAAGAAATTTTTAATAAAGCCACTTCCTTATCAAGCCAAGGTTTAAAAGCAAAAACATCGGCGGCCGGTTTTTTACGAGCAGTTTGCAAAGATTTATAAGCATCAAATAAAAATGGATAAAAATCTAAACCAGCAATTTCTCGCGGTGCCTGGAAAGTCATGAAGAGACCGAGAGCAGCTCGCTCTTCCGGTTTCCTTTTGGTAATATTTATTTTATTAAAAATTATTTGACCGGATACAACTTTATAATCGGGATGACCCATTAAAGTATTAACTAGCGTACTTTTACCCGAGCCATTCGGTCCCATGATAACACAAATTTCACCATTTTTGACGGTCAAATTAAGTTTATTTAAAATTTTTTTACCGCCAGCTTCTACACTTAAATTTTTAATTTCTAAAATATTGGACATATCTTGATAATAATTTATTTTATTATTTTAATAGCGAAGCTAGGCTTCTTTTTTTTAAAACTTTTTTTAAATCCGGAAGAATTTCTCCCCAAACACTGCGAACCTGACAAGCCTTCGTGTGCGGGCATTGATGTGATTTATCAGTCGCACAACTAAGTTCAATTTTTCCTTCTAAAGCTTCTATGATTTGTAAAATAGAAATTTGGCCAGGAGATTTAGCTAAAAAATAACCGCCCTGAGCGCCTTCTTTACTCTTAACTAAACCAGCTTGATATAATGATTTAGCAATTTGAATTAAATAAATAGAAGAAACCCCCATCCGTTTGGCGATTTTGGTAACCGGGGTAACTTGTCGGGGATTTTTAGCTAGTTCAAACATAATTAGTAAGCCATAGTCTGCTCGTGCTTTAATTTGAAACATATTTAAATAGAAGGAAAAATATTAAATAAAATAAATCATTCTAACTATAACTAAAAGCATTATAGTTAATTATTTTAAAAAATACAAGAGTCCCTGGCAAAGCTAATAAAATATTAGATTAAACAAAAAAACCGCTTTTAAAAAACAATTTTTGTAATTTTATTTCACTATTCTTTTTTTATTCTGTCGCTTATTCGTCCCATTAATTTAATATAAACAAAATAAACAATACCTAAAACGAGGGCTATCCCCATAGCGATATATTGTCCCTGCGCGATTATTTTATTTAACTCCACATAAGCTTGTCCGGAATAAAATCCTAACAAAATAAAAAAGAATGATTTAGGAATAGACAAAATAAGCGCTGGCCAAAAAAAAGCTTTAAGTTTAGGGCGGGTAGAACCAATAACAACAAGCCCTAATGGACCAATAAAAGGAGAAATTTTAACTATTAATAAGGCTCGCAATAATCGAGTATGCACTAACTCTTTCATTTTTTCTAAACGCCTTTCATTTAAACCTAGATATTTAAAAAATGATAATTTCATTAATTTATGGCTTCCATAACCAATTCCAAAATACATAACATCACCACCAATATCTGCTAAGACTGCCAAAAATATAATAATATAAATATTAAAATATCCCAACGCAGCTATAATTCCCGCAGCAATTGTTGTCAATGGACCTTCGATGGTCGCGACAATTAAAAAAATTAAATAACCATGCGCCATTAACCAAGGAACTAAAGAATTTAAATCATTAAAGTTCATATTTTTTTATCAGCGGATACATTTTGATAAGCAGCTACGCCTAATAATTCAGCAACAGTTAAAAATTTATAACCTTGTTTTTTTAATTCCGGGATAAGCAGATCTATGGCGCCGACTGAACCAGCTCGCGGAGCCCCCATAGTGTCAAACCCGTCATGAAAAATAAGAATTCTTCCCGGAGCCACAACTTGTAAAGAATTTTTAAAAATTGTTTGAGCGGAGGCCTGCCAGATTTCCCAATTTGAAGCAAAAAAACCAGACACCGGAATAAGTTCGTGCCGTTTAAGGTTTTTTAATAACCAGGGTTGTTTAAAAAGCCAAGGAGAACGATATAAAGCCGGACGTTTTCCGGTAATATTTTCAATAATTTTTTGGGCTTTACTGATTTCCGATTCAAAGTAAAGGCTTTTTATATTATTGGAAAATTTATGACTATAAGAATGATTACCAATAATATGACCAGCCTCCACAATTTTTTTTCCTAATTCCGGAAATTTTTCTAAATTTATCGCCGGTGTAAAAAATGTCGCTTTTACTTGATGTTTCGCTAAAATTTCTAAGAGCTCCCCGGTATACGGCGGATTAGGGCCATCATCAAAAGTAAGAGCAATAACTTTTTCTTTTGTTTTAATAGCATTTGGAAAATAACCGAAAATTTGAGTTTTTGACCACACCGAAAAATAATAAGTTAAAGCTATAATTAAAAAAATGATTATCAATAAATAAATAAACATTAAAATTATTTTGTGTCTGTATCTTTTTGACGTATTCTCGGAAAAGGAGAAACAATACTTTTACCAGTAATTTTTCTATAAGTAAGATCAAAAATATAATAATAAATTAAAATTACAAAAATATTATATAAAAGACCTTTTTTTAAACGACGCGCCGAAGTTAAAACAGCATTCGTGCGAGAAAAAACAACTCGACCCTCTTTTTTTAAAGCTTTAAGTAAAGCAACCTCATCTCCTCCCTGATCAAGAGTTAAATCATACCCGTGCCAAGCCTGTTTTTTAAAAGCGGTGTTACTTCCGGGAATATAAATTAAACGCCCGCTTATTTTATAGACTAAATTAGTAACACCGAAAAGTAAACCGGAAAACGCTTTACCCCACCAAGGTCCATCAAAAAATTTAAAAGACCCGATTACCGCAACGACTTCTTCATCTTTAGAAAAAGTAGTCATAATACGACTCAACCAATCAGACGGAAAAGTAGTATCAGCATCAGTTTGAATAATAATCTGTCCTTGTGCTGCTTTAGTTCCTGCTTCACGCGCATAAATTACGCCCGCTTGAGACTCAAAAACAACTCTTGCTCCTTCTTGTTGTGCTAATTCAGCGGTTTTATCAAAACTATTATTATCAACCACAATAATTTCCTTTAATCCTTGATAATCCTGCTTTTTAATAGATTGCAGACATTTTTGAATATTTTTTTCTTCGTTATACGCTGGTATAACAATAGAAATTAATTTTTCAGGCATATTAACTGCTGTTAATTAATAAGCTATAGGCTAAAAAATATAACAAAAAACAAATTTATCTGAGCCGTTGATCGGGTTTGAACCGATGACCTTCTCCTTACCATGGAGATGCTCTACCAGCTGAGCTACAACGGCCTTATAGACCATTAATTTCTTCTTCCCACTCTGTTAATTTATTATTTTCCGGATTAACTTCTTTTAATTTTAGCCAAGACTCTTGAGCTAATTTCTTATCTTTCATCATTATACTTAAATCTAAAATTAAATCAAGATAACGAGGACTGCTCGGTTCTAGATCTAAAGCCTCGCGCATATTTTCTAAAGAAGCCTTTAAGTTATCGGCTATTTTTTCCATTTTAGCCAAAGCGAAATAAATTTCTTGCGGCAAGATATCTCCCGTCGAGCCCGTTCTATCGGCCTGTTTAGCTAACTTTAAAACATATTCATATGTTTGACGTGCTTCAAACAACTTTTTTTGCTCAGTATATAAATTAGCTAAATCAAAAAAAGCTTTTAAATTTTTTTGATCTAAACTAATAATTTCTACTAAACGTTTTTCTGTAGCGATATCATCCTCTTTTTTGACAGAATTCTTAATAGCCATTGATAACTTATGAATACGTTTTTGTTTTTCCAACCACGGTCGTTTAATATTAGCTTGATAATTATTTTTTAATTTTTCCAAACTAATTTTTCGACCTTGTAAAAACGATAACCAACCCTTATGAATAAATAACCAAGTGCGACCTAAAAAACCGCCCCATTGTGCTAAATCACGATCAATCCGGGCTTTAATAATTTTTTGTTTAAATTTAGTTTCTTTTTCTCCGGGGATATTATTAATATCTAAAACAGCTAAGGCGGGAAATTTTCTGATAATAATAACCAAAATAATTAGAACAGCTAAAGAAATAAAAATAATTGAAATTAAATTGAACATATAGCATTGAAGTCATTAACATTAAGAGAGGCGGCGCCAACTAACAAACCGTCAACATTTTTTTGCTTTAAAAAATCTGACGCATTATTTAAATTAACACTGCCGCCATATAAAACTCTAATATTTTTCTTTAAAATTTTAGCTACACGGTTTTTAATAAACTCTTGAGTAATGTCCGCTTCACTGGGCGCCATTGACCGCGAAGCTTTATTAGTGCTAATCGCCCAGACCGGTTCATAAGCAATAATTAAATCAGAAGCTTTTTTTATTTTTACATTTTTTAAAGCGCGGCGTAATTCTTCGCTTAAAAAACTTTTAGTTTTTCCCTCTTCTTTTTCAACCAATTTTTCACCGACACATAAAATCGGAATTAAATTAGTATTTAAAGCCGCAATAATTTTAGCGTTAATAACCGCTGAATTTTCATGTAAATGTTCCCGCCGTTCACTATGCCCAATAATAACATATTTAACGCCTAAAGTTTTTAAATTAAGCGGGGAAACTTCACCAGTATAAGCTCCATAATCATTAATAGCACTATCTTGCGCCCCCAAAAAAACCTTGGATTTTTTTAAAATATGGGCGATTAATAATAAAGAAGTATAATCCGGACAAATAACGACCTCTGATTTATATTTATTAAATTGACTAATTTTCTTAGCTAAAATCAAACTATTTTTTATATTTAATTGCATTTTCCAATTAGCCACAACTAGTTTTTTCATAATATTATTGTTTAATATTTTTTTGGGCCCATTCAATCGTTCTTTTAATTCCCTCTTCTAATTTAATTTTCGGTTCCCAATTTAAAACCTCCTTAGCGCGACGATAGCTTAAACAACTGCGGCGTTGCTCACCAGGTTTTCCTGATACTTCTTTAACAATAATTTTTCTACCCAATGCTTTTTCAATATCGCGACGAATATCAAGTAAATTAGTTTCAATTTCTGAACCAATATTAATTTCACCATGGCAAGTAATATCTTTAGCTAAGTACAGGCCCTCAATAACGTCATCAACATAAACAAAATCACGAGTTTGTTTTCCGTCACCGTACTGTATACTTTCTAAACCCTTAACGGCATTATCAATAAAAATCGCAATTACACCTGCTTCCCCGCCTTTAAATTGTCGCGGTCCGTAAACATTGGCAAATCGTAAGATCGTATAATCCAAACCGTAAACACGATAATAACAATTTAAATATTTTTCAAAAGTTAATTTATGAATTCCATAAAAAGAAATTGGATAAGCCGGAAATGATTCTGTAGTTGGTATTTCGTCAGCTTCGCCGTATATCGCTCCTCCGGTTGAAGAAAAAATTATTTTTTTAATATTATTAAGACGGCAATTTTCTAAAATATTCCAAGCTCCTAAAACATTAACCTGATTATCACGTATCGGATCAATCATTGATTTGCTAACTTCAATTTGCGCCGCTAAATGATAAACAAAATCAAATTTTTCCGTTTTAAAGATTTCTGATATTTCCGGAGAACCAATATCGATTTTATAAAATTTAGCAGCCGGATTTATATAATCCTGACGACCAGAAAATAAATTATCAATTACCACGACCTGATTTCCAGCTAATATTAATTTATCTACTAAAGTCGAACCGATGAATCCGGCACCGCCGCTTACTAAAATTTTAGACATAAATTTATATAAATTATCTTATATATCTTATATTAATCTTATACTAACACGATTTTTAAAGAAAAAAAAGCGCTCAATTAATATCATAATAAGTATTTGCTAAAAGGGATATTTTTTGCTAAAATAGTTTTAGATAATTAGTTTAAAAATGAATTTCCGCTCTACCGGAAATAACAATAAAAACCCCTTGAGGTCGGGATTTTTTATTTTAATGTTAATAATACATATGGCTAATGATGTAAAAAAAACCAGTAATTACGGTGCTGATCAAATAACAGTTTTAGAGGGTTTAGACCCGGTGCGTAAACGCCCCGGAATGTATATCGGCTCAACTTCTGCCGCCGGCTTGCATCATTTAATTTGGGAAGTTGTTGATAATTCTATCGATGAAGCTATGGCGGGATACGCTACCGATATTTCCGTTACTTTACTACCGGATGATTTAGTAGAAGTTATTGATAATGGCCGTGGTATTCCGGTTGATAAACACAAAGTAACCGGTGTCTCCGCCTTAGAAACTGTTTTGACTAAATTACATGCCGGAGGAAAATTCGGCGGTGAGGGTTATAAAGTTTCTGGCGGTTTACATGGCGTTGGTGTTTCGGTAGTTAATGCTTTAAGTGAATATTTAAAAGCGGAGGTTCGTCGTGATGGAAAAACTTGGATTCAAGAATTTAAAATTGGTAAACCCTTAAAAGCCGCTAAACCAGTCGGTCCGGCTAAAACTACCGGAACCACGATTACTTTTAAAGCAGATAAAACAATTTTCACTGAATGGGAATATAATTGGGGGAAAATTCTAGACCGTTTACGACAACAAGCCTACCTAACTAAAGGAATTACTATTAGTGTTAATGATCAACGTACCGGACATCGACAAAAAAAATATAAATTTCATTTTGAAGGTGGAATTAAATCATATATAAAATCTTTACACCGCAATAAAGCCGTTAAAAATGAAACTATTTTTTACATTGATAAAGATATTAATAATTGCAAAGTAGAGCTTTCTTTACAATATAATGATGAATATAATGAAACAGTTTTATCCTTTGCAAATAATATTCATAACCCCGAGGGAGGAACTCATTTAGTCGGCTTTCGCACGGCTCTAACTAGAACTTTAAATAATTATGCTCGAAATAAAAATTTAATTAAAGAAAAGCAAGAAAATTTAACAGGCGATGATGTTCGAGAGGGCTTAACTGCTATTATCAGTGTTAAATTACCCGAACCGCAATTTGAGGGACAAACTAAAGGTAAACTGGGTAATGCGGAAATAAAAGGTTATGTTGAAACTATTTTTGGAGAAAGTTTTAATACGTTTTTAGAAGAACACCCCAAGGAGGCAGAAGCAATCATCGGCAAATGTCTTTTATCGGCTCAGGCGCGTTTAGCGGCTCGTAGTGCTCGCGCAACAATTTTACGTAAAGGCGCCTTAGAAGGTTTAACTTTACCGGGAAAACTAGCTGATTGCTCCAGCCGCCATCCTGAAGAATGTGAATTATATATTGTTGAGGGAGACTCGGCCGGTGGTAGCGCCAAACAGGGACGTAATCGTCGTTTTCAAGCGATCCTTCCTTTACGAGGTAAAATTTTGAATGTAGAACGAGCTCGATTAGATAAAATGTTAGCTAATAATGAAATCAAAAATTTAGTAATCGCTCTCGGCACAAACATTGACGATCAATTTGATATCGAAAAACTAAGATATCATCGAATTATTATCATGACTGATGCCGACGTCGATGGTGCTCATATTAGAACCTTACTGTTAACTTTATTCTTTAGACATTTCGCACCATTAGTCAGCGGCGGCTTTATGTACATTGCTCAGCCTCCTTTGTATCAATTAAAAAAAGGAACAACAATTCGTTATGCTTATAGTGATCAAGAAAAGAATTCTATTATTGAAGAATTGGGGGGCGGAGTAGCCGAAGCGATTGAAGAAGGAACGGAGGATGACAATGGTGAAAATTTAGAAATTGATTTACCTGGTGACAATGAAATTAACGAAACAAAAGGAAAGAAAAAAGGGAAAAAAGATGAAGAAAGCGAAGATAAAAAAAAGGCTGTTAAAATTACTATCCAACGTTATAAAGGTCTAGGAGAAATGAATCCTGGCCAACTCTGGGAAACAACTATGGATCCTGACAGACGTATAGTCAAACAGGTTACCGTTGAAGATGCCGCTAAAGCTGATCAAATTTTTGATATGTTAATGGGTGATAATGTCGCCCCTCGAAAAAACTTTATTCAAACTCACGCTAAAAAAGTAGAAAATTTAGATATTTAATCCTATGTATGATTTCTTATTATTTCCGATAATTGCTTTTTCTTTAGCGCAAGGTTTAAAAGTATTACTTCGTTCTTTTAAGCATAAAATTACTTGGCATGATCTTTTTGCTTATTCTGATATGCCGTCCGGACATACTTCCGTGGTTGTTTCTTTAGTGGTAATTTTAGGGCTCAGACTGGGTCTAAGCTCGCCTATTTTTGCCGCCGCTTTTGTTTTTGCGACAATTATAATTGTCGATGCAATCGGCCTAAGAAACTATCTCGGCCAACACGGAAAAGTTCTAAATATTTTAGTTAAAGATTTAAAAGACGATGAATTTTTAGATCATAGCTATCCTAAATTATTAGAACATATCGGCCACACTCCTTTTCAGGTAGCTATTGGTTCATTAATCGGAGCAGCGACTAGCTTAATTGGATTTTTGTTATTTTAATATCCCTATAAACAAACTAAAAAAATCTCCAAATTATTTTGGAGATTTTTTTTTAATTTTTATTTAAGCAAACTCTTACCGGTCATTTCTGACGGTTTATCCAGGTTCATAATTTGCAAAATAGTTGGAGCCAAATCAGCTAAAGTTCCCGCAGTTTGCAATAAACTTAAATCATTATTTAAAGGGTCAACTAGTCCAATGGTTTTTCCTTTAAATTCTTCACCAATAATTAGTAGTGGTACTGAATTTATAATTAAATTATTATCAATAAAATCAGTTTCCAAATTAAATATTCGTTCAGCCTTACCGCTGGCAGAAGAAATAATTAAAATACCATTTTTTTTAAATACGGCATTACCGATAAGACGCAGTTTTTTATCTAAAATTTCAGCTGCTTTTTTAACTATTTCAAAATTACCTTTAACAGCAATTAAATCTAAAAACGGTATGGCCGCTACTATTAAATCAAAAAATTCTTCATTATTTTCTATAGTTTTAATTATTTCTTTGACAGTTTTATTTAAAGCTAACAAAGGCTTGGTTGATCCCTGATCTTTATGTGAGGAAATAATTTTCCACTCTTCACCAGAATATTTTTTTTCTTCTTGCCCATTAAAAAAATAAGTTAACGCGGCCAAACGTTCTGTTTCCGCAATTTTAATTTGTTTTAAATTAGCTTTTGCCAAAAATGAACTTAAAGTTATCTCCGGCTTAAAATTTTCATCTATAATTTCTCGACCAGCTCCGATAGTTAAATAACGAGCATTCGAGCTGCATTTTTCTAATTTAAGAGAAGCAACGGGATATTCTCCAATTGAATTTAAAAAAAAGGGGGTTTTAGCGGCCGCTAGAGCATTAAGCTCGTTAGCGGGTGCTATTCCCCAACCATCAACTAATAATAAAACTACTGGACGTTTTTCAATTCGAGATTTTAAGGGAGGCTCTGAGGCTAAATCCGAACTAATTACATTTTGGATAAGCATAAATTTATTTAATAATATCAGCTATAACCATTAAACGATTGTATTTAGAAACTCTTTCTCCGCGAGATAAAGATCCGGCTTTTAAATAATCAGCCCCGACAGCAACCGCCAAATCAACTATAAAATCATCATTAGTTTCGCTATTTCGTTGAGAAATTATAATTTTATAAGCATGTTTCTGGGCAAGCTTTAAAAAATTAATAGTTTCAGTTAAGGTTCCCGCTTGGCCAGGTTTAACAACTACGGAATTAGCCGCCTTCTCTTTTAATCCTAGTCTTAAACGATTAATATTAGTAGTAAATAATTCATCGCCAACGATTAACATTTTTTTACCTAATTCGGCGGTTAGTTCTTTCCAAGCCGACCAATCATCGACAGCCAAGCCATCTTCTAAATAAATTAAAGGATATTTTTTTAACCATTCATTATATAAACCAATAAGATTAACCGCGCTAAAATAAGACCGGTCTAAAGAAAAGACATATTTCTTCGTAGCTGCTTCATATAAAATTGCCGAACCAACATCAATTCCTAAATGTAAATCTTTTCCCGGCTGGTAACCGGCCCGTACGGCGGCCGCTAAAATAAATTCTATGGCTTCTAAACTAGAATCTAAGTTAGGAGCATGGCCTCCTTCTGTTCCGGTATCAGTATTGTAACCGGACTCTCTTAAAATTTCCCCTAATTCTTTAAAAATTTCCGCTCCCATTCTAACCATTTCACTAGCACTATTTAATTTAGGAATTAATAAAAATTCCTGGAAATCTAAATTAGTATCAGCGTGTTTTCCTCCATTAAAAATATTAAAAATAGGTTGAGGAATTTTAGGAGAATTTAAAGAAAAAGTATTTTTTAAATATAAAAATAATTCTTGTTTCTCACTTTTAGCCGCCAGTCGAGCTACCGCCAAGGAAGCCGCCAAAGTAGCATTAGCGCCTAACTTTTTTTTATTACTCGTTCCATCTAAATCAATTAATATTTGATCAATAATTTCTTGCTCGCTAATTTTTTTTCCTTTTAGGGCTGGCGCAATAATTTCTTGAATTTTTTTAACAGCCTTTAAAACACCCTGACCTCTGTAACGCCGTTTATCTCCATCTCGTAAATCCCAAGCTTCATATTCTCCTTGAGATGATCCGCCGGAAACACTAGCTTGGGCACTCAAACCATTATCTAAAAAAATTTGAACTTCGATGGTTGGCGAACCCTGTGAATCTAAAATTTCTCGAGCGTTAATATTTTTAATTTTTGCCATATATTTTTAACTTATTATTTTGCTTAAACCGGGCATTTTACCGCCTCCTAAATAAGCCAGCATAGCGCCGCCAGCCGTGGAAATCCAATCCACATATTCTGTCATTTTTGTTAATTTCAAAGCCTCGATAGTTTCTCCTCCTCCAACTACGCCATAAGCGCGCCCTGAAGAGCGAGCGGCAATCAAAGTCGCAATCGCTATAGTACCATGCTTGAAACTTTTCTCCTCAAATTTACCCATTGGACCATTCCATACTAAAGTTCGCGCCAATTTAATAATAGAGGCATATTTATTTATAGTTTCCGGACCGATATCTAAAATGCTTTCCTGTTTTTTTACTTGATCCAAGCGGCATAATCGCGCTTGACCATTTTTAGTTTTAACAACAACATCAATCGGTAATAAAATTTTAGGAAGTAAGTTCTGCCCCTTAAATAAGGTCCTAATAGTTTTATCTAAATCTTTTTTAGCAAAGGGATCATTAATTTTTTCAATAACAGACTGTCCAATTTCTAAATTTTGTATTTTAAAAAAGTTATTAGCTAAAGCTCCGCCGATTAAAATATAATCAACCTTTTTATACAATTTCAAAATTAAAGGAATCTTGGTGCTTAATTTTGATCCACCCATAATTACGACTGAAGGCTTAACGGGTTTTAAAACTTTATTGAAGGCAAGTAATTCTTGCTCTAAATGAATTCCCGCATAAGCGGGTAAATATTTTTTTATTGCCGACATTGAAGCTTGATTGCGATGTGAAACAGAAAAAGCTTCATTAACATATATATCAGCTAAATCAGCTAAAGATTTAGCAAATTTAGAATCATTATCGTATTCCTCTTGATGAAAACGTAAATTTTCCAACATTATTATTTCACCTGGTTTTAATTTATTGATCTGCAACAAAACTTTTTCCCCAAGACAATCCGGAAGAAAAATTACTGGTTTTTTTAATAATTTTTGTAAACGGGCGGCTATCGGACGCAAAGAATAATTTTTATCCGGTCCAGCGGTCGGTTCTCCCAAATGGGCGGCAATTACAATTTTAGCTTTTTGATGATTTAAAAAATTTATAGTTTCCAAACCTTCGATAATTCTATCCTGGCTTAAAATTTTCTTTCCATCCATCGGAACATTAAAATCTACTCTTAAAAAAACTGTTTTATTCTTTAAACTTTTTATTTTTTTAACAGAATTAATTTTCATAAATACAGACTTTTATTTTAATTCTCCTAATTTGATATTAGCTGATTTTTCTATTCCATCCCTCACATAAGTTAAAGTAATTGTATCACCAGCCTTATAGGTCGTTAATAAATCCGCTAAATCATTATTAGTATCTATTACCTGATTATTAACCCAAGTAATTACATCACCGAGTTGTAACCCAGCTAAGTCAGCCGGACTATCTTTTAAAACTGCCGCTTGAGTCGCCGATGGATATAACCAGGCGCCTTTATTTAGAAAAATAGCACTAGTTTTAATTAAACTTAAATCTAAATAATTAACCCCTAAGAACGGTTGAGAAATCGGAATTTTTTGAGATAAAACAGACCATGGTGTTTTATAATAAAATGCCGGAATAATTTTTTGATCAACGGTAATTATCGCCACCAAATCACCGGCTAAATTAAAAACAAAAGAATTTTTTAAATCACTAACTGACCCGGCGAATAAATCTAAACTAACACTTAAATTATCACTGCTCAAAACCGATGGCGTTTTAATTAATGAATTTAAAGTAGCCGGCCAAACTGTATTAAAATTATTAACTATCAATAAACTTTGTCCTAAGCTCAAATCTACTCGATCAACAATTTTTTTAATTGGTAAATTAGTGGCACCGGTCAAATGAACAAGCAATAAATCTCCGGGCATTTTTTTAAAATCAGTTATTTGATCAATTTTATATAATTGATGATCACTGCCGATAACTACATAATTTTTAAATTTAAAATCGATTTTTAACTCATCGGGAATAAGAGCTAATACCCAACCATCAGAGGTTATAATTAGACCGGTAAACAAAGGCTCATCTAATTTATAATATTGTATATTTTGGTTATTAGCGGTTTTATTTACGGAATCGCTTACCCCTTTATTTACCAAAATATCAGTAGAACTTGAATTTATTTCCTTAAAAAAACCGAGCAAACCAGGTCGAATATTATCAATAGTTTCTGTAAATTTAACATCTTGATTAACTACTACTTTTTGAGGATTACGAATAACTAAACCATTATTAGAATTTAAATTATTTAAATTAAGTTCATTAGAAGAAAACAAGGAGGAGTCCGGAAAAAAATAAATTTTAGTAATTATAGCCCCTAAAATACCGGCAAAAATACCACAAAGTACCGCCACTACCACTAAAGTTAAAAAATTTCCATCAATTTTAGATTTAGACATAAATATAGTAAATTAAAGCCAACGAGCAGTAAGAAATACAATCAAAATTGCTAAACCGCTCAAAATTAAGGGCAATTTTAAAGCACGACGATTTAAACCGCCGCTAACCGATAAACGTATAATCATTAAAATTAAATAATAAATAATTGCTAAAAATAAAGCTAAAATATTGAAAGACAGAGGAAGTAAAGAAAAAGCTCCCGCTAATTCCGCTAGAATTAAAACACTAACTAAAATTAAGTATTTAATTGGCCAAGAACCAGACCGTTTTAATGGTTTAAATTGAATAAATAATAAAAATACAATTAAGGCCCAAAGTGGCAACATCAAATATAATGGCCAAGTTATAAAAGCTGATAAATCAAACAAAACTGCTGCTGAAGTAAAGGCGGTTAAAAAACTCCCAGAAATTAAAAGATTTTCTAATTTTTCCGTCCACCCTATTTCCGCCTCTTTTTGAATTGAGTAATAATAAAAACTTCTTAAATACAAAAAAATAAACCAAACAACTAATAAAAAAAGGAGTTGAATCCAGAAATTACCAACTATTATTGTGGCGTAAAAGAAAAAACTGAGTAAAAATAAAACTGGAGAACTGATAAATAATAACCAATACTTTTTATTATTTTTACCAATAAATTTAATACTCAATACAATTAGAAATAGACTAATAGTTAAAGCTAAATAAAAAAAACTTGGACGAAACAAAAACATTTCGGCTAAAAACCAAATAATTAAAGGTGTAATTATGGGAATAAAACGTTTCATAGATAAAATTACTAAGGAGCTGTAGATGTAGCGGCTACATCTAGAGGAGGCGATATCTCGTCAGGCAGATCAATATTAGAAGGAGAAAAAGTATCGGTTGATGTGTCTAATGTATCACCAGAATTCATTGAATCAATACTAGTATTATCCAATAAAGTATTAGCGGCATCCGTTGATGATGCTAAAGAAGAATTAACATCAACAGGCGTAATCATATAATCATCGCCGCTAGTAGTCAACTCCGAACTAGATACACTTTTAAAATCTGTTAAGCTATTAATTTTAAAAAACTTATTAGAAAAAGTAATTAAATTATCATTTAATATTAAATTAGCTTTAACGGTGTTGTTATAATAATCAAAACCTTCCCAGTTATCTATTTGAGAGAAATTTCCTCCAGAAGAATGATCTATTTTCCCCTGTAAATCAATTTTATTATCGCTAAGCGAAAATATCATAGAACCGGAAAAATTTAAATGCCCAGCATCATTATTTAAAGTAACCGGAATAGATAATAAATTTTTATCCTCAGAATAAAATAAAGTTCGATAATCTTGTAAGGCAAAAGAGTCGCTACTGGAATCACCAATCAAATAACTAGATAATTCCTGAGGTTTACTTAAATCAGAAAAATCAAACAAAGACCAAGTAAGTCCTTTTGCATTTGTTCCATCGCTATAAGAAATTTCTCCTTCATGACTTAAAACCATAAACTTATTACCGTTTACATCAAGGGGCTGCAAATAGTTGGAGGTTCCTGGAACCTGGATCGCTCCCAACACAGCCGGCTTAGTCGGATCGTTTAAATTAATAACAAAAAGCGGATCGGTATCTTTGACAGTAACTAAATAAACTCGATTACCGAGAAATCTAACATCCTGAATTAATTCTTTAGTAGCTAAATTTTCTAAACCACCAAGTTTTTGCAAATCGGGACCAAGCACATAAACATTGGAATAATGAGTCGCCACTTCATTTAACTTTAAAGATAAAGGGTTACTAACAGTCACCAGGCGAAGATAGTCGCCATTTTCATCCCAAGCTGATTTACTTAAAATAGTACCACGAACCTGGCCAAAAGCTCGATAAATCAATTGATTATTATTAATAGCCATTTTATAAATAAGTGTTTTATCGTTAGCCTCTGCTCCGACGACCAAAGCCTGATTAGTGCTACTGGCAATAGTTGCTTTCCAGGTAACCTGGTCACTAGCTCCTAATGAAATTAAATAGCGATCAATTATTTGAACTACTTTAGTATTTTTTTCATTATTATTTAATATAAAATCTGAAGAATTTTCTATTTTATCAATTTGATCTTGATCGATTTTTGTCAATTGCGGATAAATCAAAGTTCTCTTGATTTGTCTTTCTAAATCATAAAAGTTTGAAGATAAATTATAAGTAATATTTAAGCTACTTGGTGTTAAATAAAAATTTTGTTTATCATTAATTACAAAAACCTGACCGCTTAAAGCCTCGACATTATCCTTCAAATTAACAGAATTAAGGCTAACAAAATTATAAGAGTTATAAGGAATATCAAAATAATAAACCTCAGGAGAAAAACATTTTAAACTTCCTTCGCAAACAGAAGGCAAAACTTGACCATTTTCTAAGACTCTAGGAACAAGCGGCTCACCGGCTAAATAAGTTCCCGGAATAGCTGTTAAAAAATGAACATAATCACCAACAGCTTGGACACTTAAATAAGAACCTTCAAAATCTAAATCACGTGTTTGCTTAGGATCCGCCGGATCACTAATATCAAATATCTTTAAAAAAGTATATGAATTTTTTCGACGAAAATCTTGATAAAGAGATAAACTACTTAATTGCGTATCTTTCCCATAAACAATTAAAAAATTTCCTGATAACAAAATAGCTTGCGGCCGTGATTTAAAAATAATTTTACTAAGCACCTGGGCTTCGCTGGCAGCCGCAGTTTTAACAATAAATAATTCATTACGAGCTAAAGCGTAAACATAATCACCGCTAGCTTTAATAATGTTTAATTCATCACCAGAAATAGAAGAGACTGAAGACGACACAGTTCCTATATAATTATTAGGAAGACCGTCACCAATCTCATTATTAATCTCGGTTTTAAATATTAAACTGCTCTGTCCCTTATCAATATTATTATTATCACTCAAAAACTGGGCTAATTCTGAATAATCTTTAAATTTTTTTAACTTATTATTATAAACTTTTTCCGAAATAAGCGAGGCGGCAGAGTCTACATTATCAGAAACTAAGTTAGTTGATATTGGCGCTATTTTTTTAGACCAAGGAAAAGAGCAGGCACTAACAAAAATAGTTAATGCAACCAAAATTAAAGATAATTTAAAAACTCTTTTTGACATAAAACAAAAAATTTAATACCCAGCAAACTATAATAATTTTAACATTTTAACAACATAATAACAAATTAAATAATTAATTTAATTTATTAAATTAAATCTTAATTTATTGTTTAAGATTTTCGACTTTTTGATATAACGAATATTCACAGCCGCAAAATTTTTGACGATACAGACCCAACTCCTTAGCCAGCTCTTGAGATCGGCGATAACCATTATCAGCCTGAAAGTCTTCATCCAAAAAATTAACTTTATACTCCCGAGATAATTCTTGTCCTATTTTTCTGATTGCCACATCATCTTTATAGGGACTCACTAAAAGAGTCGTCCCAAAAAAATCGAATTTTTTTAATTTAGCTAAAGCAGCGGTTTTTATTAAACGGTCACGATAGCAAAGATGGCAACGTTTTCCTTTTTCCGAATCAGTTTCCCGACCACAAGTTAATTTTAACCAAGAAGCATGATCGTAAGGCTCAATAATTAAATTAAAATTAAATTTAAGAGCCATCAACTTAACCATGTCTAAACGTTTTTCGTATTCTTCTTCAGCGATTAAATTAGGATTACAAAAATACCAAGTAACTTCAAAACGAGGAGCAAGACGATCGCGACTAATATAAGTTCCACAAGGAGCACAGCAAATTTGTAAAAGTAATTTCTTCATAAAAAAACAATTATTTTTTTCGATAACGGCTTAAAAGCCCCAAACCAAGAACAAAAAATAACATTAAAATAACTAAAGCCAACAAAGCCAAAAACTTACCGCGGCTCTGTAAAAATAAAGCGCTTATCCCGAATAGAAATGATAAAAAATAAAAAATTAACACTGTTGTTCTCTGCCCTAAACCTAAAGCCAAAAGACGATGGTGCAAGTGTTGACGATCAGAAAATTTAAAAGGATTTTTTCCTTGCCATAAACGCCGACTAATCGTCCAAACTACATCTAAAATCGGGATGCCCATAATAAGTAAAGCGATAGCAATTTTTCCGCCAGAAATTATAGCTAAAACTCCTAAAATATAACCCAACAATAAAGAACCGCCCTCACCTAAAAATATTTTAGCGGGATGCCAATTAAAAATTAAAAAACCGGAAATTGAACCGCTAAATAAAATAGCGGCAAAAGCAATATCCGGTTGATAATAACGAGTCGTCAAAGTAAACAAAAAAATAATAAAACCACCGATAGCACTCACGCCGGAAACAAGACCATCGACACCATCCAGTAATTTCGTAGTATACATCATGCCCAGAAGCCAAACAATAATTAAAAGAGGTGAAACAAAACTTAATACTTGCAGATTTAAAAAACCGCCTAAAGGATTAGTAAGTTTAATAATTTCTACTCCGCCCCCGATAACCGCTAAACTAGCCAACACCGGAAAAATAATTTGTTGCCATGGTTTTAAATTATATTTGTCATCCAAAAGTCCTCCGACAATGATAATTAAAGCGCCAATAAAAAATCCCCAAAGATGATGCCATTGTAAATTACCCGATAAAAAATAACTAGAAAAAGAAAACAAAAAAATGAAATAAGCAACAAAAATAGCTATTCCTCCCAACAGCGGAACAGCTACTAAATGAATTTTTCGGCCATTATCATTTCCACTATCCGGCTTGTCAACAATTTTAAAATAATTAGCTACTTTTTTAACTAAAATGGTTAAAACTGCTGTCACCACTAAGGACGAAAAAAATATGAAAAAATAAAACATAATTTATAATTCAACCGCCTTATTAATTTCAATATTCGCCTGAGCATTAATAATCACGGTATCACGTCTTCCAAGTTCACCGGCTAAAATTTTATTAGCAATAATATCTTCAATTTTATTTTGCAATAAACGCCGCAAGGGACGAGCACCAAACTTAGGATCATAACCTTCATGAGACAAAATAGAAACTCCATTTTTATCAGCCTTTAAATTAATACCTTTTTCAACAAGATTTTTTTTAATTTTTTTCAACATTAACGTGGTTATTGAAAAAATATCTTCCTCGCTTAACGATTTAAAAACAATAATTCCGTCAAAACGATTAATTAATTCCGGTCGCATATATTGATTCAACTGATTATTAATTAATTCTTGTTGAATTAAATTTGTTGGCGTATTAATTTTAATTTGATCTTGAATATAAACCGCGCCGATATTAGAGGTGGCAATAATAATAGATTCTGAAAAACTAATTGTTCGCCCTTGGCCATCGGTTAAGCGACCATCATCTAAGAGTTGCAAAAATAAATTTAAAATATCTGGATTAGCTTTTTCTATTTCATCTAATAATATTAAAGAAAAAGGTTTTTTACGTACCATTTCCGTTAAGTAACCAAGCTTACCATCAACATCACCAATCATTTTCCGAACACTATCCGCAGATTGATATTCGCTCATATCCAAACGAACTAAATAATCTTCATCGCCAAAATATACCTCGCTAATTGATTTAGCTAATTCTGTTTTCCCCACACCAGTTGGCCCCAAAAATAAAAAACTGGCTATCGGTCGTTTGCTGTCTTTCATTTCCGCTCGAGCACGACGTAAGGCAGCCGAAACCGCATCAACCGCTTCGTTTTGACCAATTAAACGACGATGGATTTCTGATTCTAAATTTAATAACTTCTCACCCTCAGACGCTGTAACTTTACTAAGCGGAATACCGGTCAATTCACTAACAGCTGCTGCCACCTCTTCACGATCACAAAAACCAGAATTTGGATCATTTTTTAAATTATTTGCAGTAATAATAGAAGCTTTTTCTAACAAATCAATAGCTTTGCTCGGTAATGATTTATCGTGTAAGTAACGAGATGACATATTTACGGCCGCGTCTAAAGCACTATAAACAATATAAATATTATATTTAGCTTCAAAAATTCCTACCTTGCTTTCTAAAATTTGAATAGCCATATTTATATCTGGTTCTTTAACGCCAATGGTCGTCAAAGCATTTCCTAGAGATTTATTTTCGATATAACGGGTATAATTTACAGTAGCTGCCGAAGCTAAACAATATATATTTTGTCGATTGAGCGCTTCCGCTAAAACTTCAGAAAGATCTAAACTCCCTTCTTGTCCAGAACTGATACCAATTAAATGTTCAACATTGTTAATATAGAGAATAATATTACCTGATCTATTAATTTCATTTAAGCTTGTCAGAAGTCTTTCTTCAGCCTGGCTAGCATCAGCACCGGCAACTAATCTAGAAACATCTAATTCCACCAAACGTTTATCTTTTAAAAAAGCAGGAACTTTTTCTTCAACCATTAGTTGAGCTAAGCCGCCCACAATAGTATTTCTTCCCACGCCAGTCGCTCCTACTAAAAGAACTCCGCTGTGTCCGCCGGAAAAAGCTTCAAAAATTTTTGTTATTTCTTTATCTCTTCCAACACAAATATCTAAAGCACCGTTCTTGGCGGCCACCGTTAAATCATGAGAAAAATGATCAAGAGTTGGAGTGGCAATTGCCGTATAGGCACGATTCATATTATTACCCGGCTTTAAAATCGCCAAACGCCGATAATTATTATAATTATTGATTAAACGGCGATTAACTCTGAACCAAGCCACCGTATTAGTTATTCTATCCGCATCAAGCTCTAAATCATATAAAATTTCTGCTAAAACAGGATCGTGAGCATAACAAAAAGAAATAATATTTAAAAAATCAACGCTAATTTGGTTTAAACCATAGGCATCAACAAAGGCTAAATTTAAAACTTCTTGCAAGGTTGGCGCTAAAGCAATATGACCAATACCTTTTTTAGAAATAGGCTTAACTAAATGACGATCAATCAGTCCTACCATTTTTAGAGCATCAACATTCAAACGAATAAATAAATTTTGAATTTCTCTTGTTTTTAATAAAACTCGAAATAAATGAATAACTTCCACCTGATCCTGGTGTAAACGATTAGCTAATAAATAAGCATCTTCTACTGCCCGAAGACTGGCATCAGAATAAGCTAGAGCAACATTATATTTTTTTCGAGACTTAGCTTTACCATCATCATTAAACAAATGATAATTAATTTTTTGTTTTTTAGCGCGATTTTGGCTAGCACGATAAATAGCAAATAAATCAAACCACAAAGACAATAAAAAACCTAAAATTAAAGGATTAAATTTTTTCCAAAAAAACAATAAATTATAAGGATTGCTACTAATTTCAGCATAATGAACAAAAATCCAAATACCAAACAAAGCCCAGCCACTAAAAATAATCAACCAAGTAATAAAAGTCAGAAAATGATCAATTTTTTCTTTTCCTCTTTTTAAATTAATGATAGACCATTTTAAATTCTGACCCCAAAATAAAAAACGTCCTAAAAACCAGGCGCCCCGGCCGCCATAACTTTGTTCATCAGTAAAAATTAATTTATCACTACCCATACTTTGATTTTTTTTAAAAATATGATTTATTTAAAAAGCTGAAAAATTAAAGCATAAACTAACAAAACCGGGAAAGACAACCAAAAAATTGCAATTAAAAATAAGAATAAAAATAAAAATAAAAGAACAATGCCTCGAAAGATTATTTGTATTAAACGCATCACAAAACTAATCAAACGACTGGCGATATCACGCTGTCCATACATCGGTACAAAAATATTTTTAATCCAAATGCCAAACCCCAAAGATCTTGATTGATTGCGCCAAAATTTAGCGAGTACTACTGCTAAACGGAAAAAACCAACGCTATACCACCAAAAAGGAAAATACAAAATTTCTCCTAAGATTTGGATAATTATTTTACCGCTATAAGTTAAAAAATTATGTTCAGTCATGAAAATTAAAGAATTTAAATTGATATTTTTCTTTTAATATCATAACATATTCAGGTCTCAATTGACAACTAATTATTCTTATATTATCATATAAATTAGCACTCTCTTATTAAGAGTGCTAACAAATATATAACAAATTTAAATTTAAATATATGTTCAATAAATTTACAGATAAATCTCAAGAAGCCATTATTAATGCTCAAATAACCGCCTCCACTTATGGTCAGGCTAATATTGAAGCTTTACATATTCTTTTAGCTTTACTGCAACAAAATGAAAGTTTAATAAAGCCTATTTTAGAAAAAACTAAAATTGATCCCGAAATTATTGAAGAATATGTTATTAAGGAAATAAAAAAATTACCTCGCATAAAAATCAACCAAAGCTCTGGGCCTATTCAAGCTGTTTCCGGAACAGCTGAAACTGCTTTAATTTTAGAACGGGCCCAAAAAGAGGCGGACGGCATGAACGATGAATATATTTCCACTGAGCATATTTTATTAGCGCTTATCGGTGTTCCCTCTCCCGCCCAGAATGTTTTACTAAATTTTAAAGTTGAATATCAAACAGTTAAAAATATTTTAAAAGATTTACGCGGTTCGCAAACAATCAGCGACCCTTTTCCGGAAAATAAATATAAAGTTTTAGAAAAATATACTACTAATTTAACGGAACTGGCTCGTCAAGAAAAATTGGATCCAGTTGTCGGCCGCGATCAAGAAATTCGCCGAATTATGCAGGTTTTATTACGCCGTACAAAAAATAACCCCGTTCTAATCGGCGAGGCCGGAACCGGAAAAACGGCCATTGTGGAAGGATTAGCCCAACGTATCATCACCGGCGATGTTCCAGAAAATTTAAAAAATAAAGAAATTGTTACTTTAGATTTAGGCGCTCTAGTGGCCGGCGCCAAATTTCGTGGTGAATTCGAAGATCGTTTAAAAGCGGTTCTTAAAGAGGTAAAATCACAAAGCGGACGCATTATTTTATTTATTGATGAATTACATACTTTAATTGGAGCAGGTGCTTCGGAAGGTTCCATGGATGCTTCTAATATGTTAAAACCCGCTTTAGCGCGAGGTGAATTAAGAACTATCGGCGCGACAACAACGCGAGAATATCAAAAATATATTGAAAAAGATAGTGCTTTAGAACGTCGTTTTCAGCCAATTTATGTCAGTGAGCCGAGTACTGATGATGCTATTAGTATGTTGCGGGGCTTAAAAGAGAAATATGAAGTTCATCATGGCGTCAGAATTACCGACAATGCTTTAATCGCCGCCGTTAAATTATCCCAACGTTATATTAGCGATCGTTTTTTACCGGACAAAGCCGTCGATTTAATTGACGAGGCGACCTCGTCGCTGCGAATGGAAATCGATTCTATGCCGGATGAATTAGATCAATTAAAGCGTAATATAAATCAGTTAGAATTAAACAAAGCCGGTCTGGCCACAAATGATAAAAAATCACCAAAACTCCGCTTATTAAATATGGAACTGGCGAAATTTAAAGAAAAAGCTGACCAATTAGAATTACATTGGAACAACGAAAAAAGTATCATTTCTCAAATCAGAAACTCTAAAAAAGAAATAGAAGACTTAAAAATTAAAGGAGAAATCGCTCAACGCCAAGGCGCTGATCTGACGGAAGTAGCTAAAATTAAATATAGTTTAATTCCGGAATTAGAAAATAAAATTAATAAATTTCAAGAAGAATTATTAAAAATTCAAAATAAAGGACAACGTATTTTAAAAGAAGAAGTAGATGAAGAAGATATTGCCAAAGTAGTAGCTCGTTGGACAGGAATTCCGGTCAATCGCATGTTACAAGATGAAATGAAAAAATTAAGCGATGCTGAAAATGAATTAAATCATGAAGTTGTCGGACAAGATGCTGCTATTAGCGCGGTTGCCAACGCTTTGCGTCGCAGTCGTGCAGGAATTAACGAAGAAAAAAAACCAATCGGTTCTTTTCTTTTTGTTGGCCCATCAGGAGTCGGTAAAACAGAATTAGCTAAAGCTCTGGCGCGTTTTATCTTTGACGATGAAAAAGCTTTAATCCGTTTAGACATGAGTGAATTTATGGAAAAACATTCTGTCGCTAAGTTAATCGGCTCACCTCCCGGCTATGTCGGTTATGACGAAGGTGGACAATTAACTGATAAAGTTCGAAGACGCCCTTACAGTGTTGTCTTGTTTGATGAAATAGAAAAAGCTCATCCCGATATGTTTAATATGTTATTACAGATTCTTGATGACGGACGTTTAACTGATTCTAAAGGAAGAGTAGTAAACTTTAAAAACACCATAGTTATCATGACCTCTAATTTAGGTAATGAAATTATTAAGCAATATTCCATTGGTTTCTCAGACATGAATAACACTGTCGACGCCACCAAATTTCGTAACGAAGAAATGCAAGAAAAAATAGACAAAATATTAAAAAATAATTTTAAATTAGAATTTTTAAATAGAATTGACGAAATTGTTTTATTTAAAAGTCTTACTAAGGAGGCTTTAGAAAAAATAGTTGATTTAGAAATTCTTAAAGTTGAAAAAAGATTAAGCAACAAAAATATTGCTGTCAAAATTAGTCCTAAAATAAAAAAATTATTGGCCGAAAAGGGTTACGATATTACTTATGGAGCTCGTCCACTTAAAAGAGTTATCCAAACCATGATTTTAGATGAACTGGCGGGAGAAATCGTAAAGGGTAAAATTAAAGAGGGTGACAAAGTAAAAATCAACTTTGACGCTCGTGAAGCAGTAATTTTAAAGATCAATGAATAAGAAAATAAAATACGCCAAATCAAAAAACCCGTTAAAAATGGGTTTTTGATTGCTTAACTACAAAAAATATATTATAATGAAAACCAATTGAATAATAAAAATATTTTGAAATAATACCAACATGAAAAATAAAAAAATAATTACTATTTCCCTAATATTAGCTTTTTTTGTTTTATTTTTTAATTTTAATACGAATCATGCAAAAGCCCAAATCCTAACTGATTCTAGCTTTAATCCTAATCGTATTTTAGAAGATAGCGAGATGTTCAATTACGATGATATGGGGTTAACGGAAATCCAAAATTTTTTAGGAAATAAAGGCAGTTATCTCGCGAATTACAGCACTCTAAACGCACATGGCGATGTAAAAACGGCAGCTGAAATAATTTACGATGCAACTCATAAAAATTATGATTGCTGGAGAATAATTCTAAGTGATAATCCAACTGAAACAGAAAAAAAAGCTAAATGCCGGCAGGTAACGACGATAAATCCTAAATTAATATTAGTAACCCTTGAGAAAGAAGAATCTCTAATCACTTTGAATCCGAGTGACACTAGAATTCCTATTCGACTTAACTTAGCGATGGGTTACGACATACCTGATGGAAAACTGGGTTGTACCCCTTATGACAGGTTCTGTTCGTTTGGCAAACAAATCAACAGTGCCTCCCTCCAATTTTTGGCCTATATGAATGAACCGGAGTTTTACAACTTCCAAGTTGGACAAACTTATATCGCTAAAGACCAATACGGCAAATTAAAATCTATCGCTAAAGCGATAAATGATGGCGATTATAACAGCATAATGGCTTCTCCTAATCACGTTATTGTTACACCACAAAATAAAGCTACCGCTGCTTTATATAATTATACTCCGCATGTATTTAATGGAAATTATAACTTTTATACATTATGGAATAAATATTTTCCTGAAACTTCGGGAATTTCCAGAATTTACCCGAGTGGATCAGTCATTAAAGCTCTTGATAACCCTCAAGTTTGGTTAATCGAAAATGGTTATAAACGTTTATTTAATAATTGGTCAGCTTTCATTTCTCGTTTTAGTCCTAAACAAATTGTTAATGTCACAAGTAGCGACTTAGCTAATTATCCAACAGGTAATATTATTAAATTTGCCAATTATTCAGTAGTACAAACACCTGATAAAACAATATATCTATTAGTAGATAAGGAAAAAAGACCTTTTGCCAATGAGGCGGTTTTCAAAAAAATTGGCTTTAACCCAGCGGAAATTGAGACAGCTAGTTTAGCTGATTTAAATTCCTACCAGATTGGTTCAACAATCACCGCCACCTCTACTTATGTTACCGGAGCCTTATTACAAGACAATAAAACTAATAACATTTATTATATCCAAAACAGCACCAGAGCTTTAGTTGATAAAATTCTTTTACCAATAAGATTCCCTTATCAGAAAATTATAAAAACCACCACTAGCGAACTAAAAAATTACGCCACAACTAGCCCTTTATTATTAAATGAAGGAACTTTAGTAAAAACCAACAACTTCCCAACGGTTTATTTAATTTCTAACGGGAAAAAACGACCTTTTGCCGACGAAACTGTATTTACTAAATTAAATTATGACTACAATAATGTTTTAACTGTTTCCTCTCAGTTCCTCTATAATTATGATATGGGTGATCCCATTCAATAAACTCTAACTCTATGGCTTTGACTACTATTGCTTTACTTCCTCATTCACCTTTATTAATCCCGGAAATCGGTCGGACTAATTTTTCTTTTCTAGCAAAAACTTCAGCGGCTTATGATGAAATAGCCGAAGAGTTAAAAGCCAAAGAAATAAATACAATCATCATAATTAGCCCGCACGGCTCAGCGCAAACAAATTCCTTTATAATAAATGTCGCTCCCGAAATGGAAATCGACTTAAAAGACTTTGGGTTTATTCCACCAAAAACTATTTTGAACGGGGACTCTTTATTAGCCGATAAAATTCAAGCTGCTTTGCGCCCCGAATGGCCTGTTCAATTAATTTCTGAAAACATTATTGATAACGGAAGCGCTATTCCTTTGTATTTATTAAAAAATGCCGTGCCAGATTTAAAAATATTAATTATTTCTCCGGCGGAAAAATTATCATTAAAAGAACAAGTAAAATTCGGCAAAAAATTACAAACAGTAATATTAGAAAACAGCAAAAATATCGCCGTTATTGCTTCTGGAGATTTATCGCATCGCTTACAAAAAAAATCTCCCGGAGGCTATTCACCGAAAGGGGCTAAATTTGATAATAAATTAATTGAATATTTAAGCGAACCGCTAACAGCGACTGATAATATTTTAAAAATGGATCCCGGTTTCATTGAAGATGCCGGCGAATGCGGACTTAAACCGCTTATGGTTATTTTAGGAGTTCTTGGCGGATTAAACTGGGAATCAAAAGTATTAGCTTATCAAACTGATTTTGGTATTGGATATTTAAGTATGAATTTTAAAATTACATGGAATCACTAGCGGAAATATTAAAAAATAAAAATAAAAAAACCATCAAACCCCCAAGTTACCCCTGGCAGGATTTAGCCTTAAGGGTAATTAGCGAGTTAGGAATTCCGGGTTTTAAACGAGGGGCGGTTTTTAAAGTATGTAAAGATAATACCGTTCAAAAAGTTGAGCTGGCTTTAAATGATACTAAAGAATTATGTGCTAGTGGTGCGAAATGGAAATATTTTTTCAAAATAATCGATCAAAAATAATTATTATTCTATAATCTTATACAAATCACATTTTCCCCGCTAGTTTTTTCTAACGAAAAAACAATCGCTCCTTAAAATATGATTTATATAATATTAAAAAAATCTAAAATAAAAAGTAAATATATATGCCCAAGCAATTACCAATATTAATCAATCCTAATCCGACACTAAGAAAAAAATCTTTAGAAATTTTAACTAAAGATTTTTCTGATAAAGAATTTCAGGAATTATTGTTAAACATGGAGGAAACTATGATAAAAAAAGATGGGGCCGGTTTAGCGGCACCTCAAGTGGGGAAAAGTATCCGACTAATTGTTATCAGCCATAAGAAAAAAACATTATTTTTAATTAACCCGGAAATCACTAAAAAATCTTGGGCTAGAGAAACCGCCGAAGAAGGATGTTTATCAGTCTTAAATGAACAGGGAGAAATTATTTATGCCCTTGTCGAAAGACATAAAAAAGTCAATTGTGTTTATCAGGATTATAAGGGTAATAAAAAAAAAATAAAAGCGGAAAACATGCTAGCTCGCGTTATCCAACATGAAATTGATCATTTAGACGGAATATTATTTATAGATAAAATAGTAAAAAAATAAATAATTTTATTTTTTATATTTTTTTTTACTGAAATTAATTAATTTCCAACCGAGCCAAATTAAACCTAAATATAATAAAAACCAAGATATTTCTCGATAATATTTATTTAAAAGCTCTTGATTAGCGCCGATAAAATAACCCAAAGCAGCCAAAATACTAACCCAAACAGTCGACCCGAGAGCAGTCAAAGTAACAAAACGACCAAAAGGCATTTTAGAAAAACCGGCTGGTAGCGATATTAACTGTCGAATAACCGGAACCAAACGTCCTAGAAAAGTAGCGGAATCAGCATTAAGCAAAAAATATTTTTCAGCGCGTTCCAGTTTTTCCGGCGTTATCATTATAAAGCGCGCCCAGGGTTTAGTAGCTAATTTATAAATTAAACGACGGCCAAGATAATAGGCTAAGATATAATTTAAAATTGCTCCAATTAAACTACCCAAAATACCAAAAATAATAATCAGTAATAAATTCATTTTCCCTTGGCTAGCTAAATAGGCTGCCGGTGGTACAATTATTTCTGAAGGAAAAGGTAAAAAAGAGCTTTCAATAATCATTAAAACCCCAACCCCTAAATAACCTAGACCCTGAGTAATACTTAAAGCCCAAATAAAAAAAGCATTTAACATATAAAAACAAGTAACACAAAAGTAGTAAGCACATCTCTAATATATCACCGATTTATATTTATGCCAATTAGCTCCAATAAAAAAATTCGCGTCATTTTTATGGGTACTCCTGATTTTGCTTTACCCGGCTTACAATCATTAATTTCTTCTTCTTATTTTGAAATTGCAGGAGTTTTTACGCAACCGGATAAACCAGTCGGGAGACATCAAACTCTAACATTCCCTTCTGTTAAAAAATTGGCTTTAGAAAATAATTTAAAGATTTTTCAACCGCTTAAATTAAAACAAGAGATGGAAACAATCAAAAATTTAAAACCAGACTTAATAGTCGTTATTGCTTACGGCAAAATTATTTCTCAAGAAATTTTAGATATTCCTAGTATTGCCTGTATTAATGTTCATGCCTCCCTTTTACCGAAATACCGCGGTGCGGCTTGTTTGAATGCTCCTATCTTAAATGGAGACAAGGAAACAGGAATTACCATTATGAAAATGGAAGCTGGTCTTGACACCGGTCCAATTTTACGGCAAGCTAAAATACAATTGAAGGGTCAGGAAACATTAGAAAATGTTCATGATAAATTATCAAAATTAGGAGCGGAAATATTGATTCCTACTCTGCATGATTTTATTGATGGTAAAATAAAAGAGCAAATTCAAAATGAGACTTTCGCTACTTATATTAAAACTTTAAATAAAGAGGACGGCCAAATTGATTGGAATAAATCAGCTAAAGAAATCGAAAGAATGATTCGTGCTTATAATCCTTGGCCAGGAACTTATTCTAAGATTGATGAAAAAGTAATAAAAATAGTAGAAGTTGAAAATAAAATATTAAACATTAACGAACACCAAATCGGAGAAGTATTTTTAATTGATCAAAAACTAGCGATACAGACGGAACAAGGTTCTTTAATTATTTTAAAATTACAAATAGCCGGTAAAAAAGTTATGCCGGTTAAAGATTTCTTAAGCGGGCATAAAGATATTGTTGGCAAAATTTTAAAATAAAAATATATTTAATGGTCCCTTCGTCTAACGGTTAGGACGCCAGGTTCTCATCCTGGTAACAGGAGTTCGATTCTCCTAGGGACTACGTGATAAAAACACTGCAACAATTGCGGTGTTTTTATTATGCCGCCGTAGGCAGAGGAAGCGAACAGGCTGGAACCTGCCTGCCGGCAGGCAGGGCGAGTCTTGAGCTTTAGCGGAAGCTAAAGCGAAAAGGAGAGCGTCGGACGAATATCCAGGGGATATTCGGACGCCAACCCTGGACAAGTGAACCCTATGCTTAATTCTGGGCTGAACCCTTTTCCAATTAATTTATTCTCTGGCGATTCAAATGTGATCACTTTTTTTCTTGATTATTTATAAAATCCTTAGTATTCTCAACGGCAAATACTAAATTATTTTTCATCTCTATAATTTTTTCTTGACTAAAAATATTTTGAGATCTTTCTAACCTCTCGATAAAAACCTCCATAACCGGTAAATACTTATTACTTAGTTTGAGTCTTTTTTCAATTTCTTTAACTGATTCCAGATTCAAAGCATTATCAGAAAAATCGGCTAATTTAATCGGTAAAACATCGGGATCTTCAATAGCTTCTTTAACATGCTCTAAATAAACTTTATTTTTTTGATCTTGAGAAATATTTTTATCTTCGTATTCGAGGTTGGTCAATTTAAAAACTGTATTTTTTACTCTTTCACCAAAATTATCATTTATAAATAACAAAGCCTTTTCTCTTTTTGAAATCTTCTTATCGTTTATTGCTAAATTAGCTAATTTTTCTGATTGGTCTTCAACGGAATCATGAAGCAAGGCAGCAATCACAAGTTCTAAATCTTTAATTCCATATTCTTCAACAATTCTCGTGCTAACCCTTAAAATATGATTAACATAAGGGCCGTCTGGTCTTGGTTTTTGATCAGAATGTATTTCCAGGGCTAATTCGAGCGCTTTCTCAAATTTTTCGAGCTGTTGCTCTTTTTGTTCATTTGTAAAATCAGGGTTTTCGCCAATGAATGATTTTACCATATTAAATAATTTCTCTTTTGCATAAGTAGAGTCGTCATCTTTTTTTTTGTTTATGACTTAAAGGTTTTTTTTCGAAAGAACCACCCTCAAAATTCCCAGATTCAAAACGTTTACTTGATTCAAAATAAGCAGCCATTTTATCATCTGGAGTAAGTTCTCTTTCGGGTTCGTCGCCCTCTTTAGGCCAGTTAAAAGATGTATTTTTTAAAAATTCCATACTAGTTGTTTAATTAAATAAATAAATAATTAATTATTACTGCTTAATAATATATTTTATTATTTTAACGCACATCAGTTTCATTATTACTCAATTAATTTCTTAATTTCTTTTATATAGTTAAATTATAACACATTGCCCTATGACTATAAACATTCTATAAAAAATGCCCTTTATTTAAAACTAATAATCATTATATTCTGTCAAAGAGATTAATTCGATTCCTTTAGGGGCTACTAATCCAAAAACACGCAGCGTCAGCTGGGTCCTTTTTGATTAGACAGCGTTAATCAAGGGAATCAAATAAATTAGAAGCTATTCTGAAGTATTATTTTTTTATTTAAAATAGATTTATTGATTCTATATTATTGATTCTTTAAAGATAATTATTTTATATTTTTTTATCATTCAACTCTCTATCTCTCTTTAGGCGCCAAGCAATAGCTGTTATATAATCACCATTAATACCCCGAGCAGCATAGCCCTTATCAGCTCCTTCTTTTAATAATCTGGCTCTCATTTCCCAGGCTTCAGGAGAATCTAGACCAGCCAAACCAAGGGCAACTAAATCCTTATCAGCTCCTTTTTTTAATAATCTAGCTCGCATTTGCCAGGCTTCGGGAGAATCTAAACCAGCCAGACCAAGGGCAACATAACCCTTATCAGCTCCTTCTTTTAATAATCTATCTCTCATTTCCCAGGCTCTAGGAGAATCTAGGCCGGCCAGACCCCTAGCAACCCAACCCCTACCAGCCCCTTCTTTTAATAATTCTTCTCTCATTTCCCAAGCTTCGGGAGAATCTAAACCAGCTAGACCTTCGGCAACCCAACTCTTACCAGCTCCTTCTTTTAATAATCTATCTCTCATTTCCCAGGCTTCAGGAGAATCTAGACCGGCCAGACCAATAGCAACAGAACTCTTATCAGCCCCTTCTTTCCAAAGTTTCTCTATCTCTTGTAAAGCTTTTTCTTCGGAGATATATTCTGTTGGCTGTTTTTCCTTCTCTATGTTTTCAAGTTCTACCCGATTGTTCTCTTTTGATTCAGTAATTAGATTTAGAATAGTAGTTAATCTAGTTTTTAGTTTTGTATCAGCAATTAATGTTTCATTAGTTCTTTTCTGTGTTTGAAGTTTTTTTAGATCATTACTAATATTCTCCGCTTCTTTCCAGAGTTGCTTAATATGATTTTGAACTTCGGGGAGGAGGTCGGGATGAGATAGATTGTTTATTTCTGAGCGACTATCAGAATTTTCTAAACTAACAAAATTGTGTTTTGAGTTATTTTCCCGCGGAGCATTAGCCTCTGAATGCTTACCCTCCGATTTTTTTATTATAGGTTCTTTAAACATAAAGATATCAAATTAGTCTGTTTAGTTTTCTTTATTTAATTTTAACATAATTATAACTTCACTTCTATATTAACATATTCAATAGTCACCATATTTCATCTACACTCTTTAAAATATAGTACAAAAGTACATTTTTGTCAATAGGTGGTGGCTGAATTCTGGTCCCAAGTGCAACATAGTTAAAACTACCAAATAGTAATAAAAAAACATATTGGTCGGTGTATAATAATTAAGTCACTAATTATATAACCAAAACCAATATGTCTTACACTCATTT
>Ga0210057_1001323_pt1 | contig 37808 bp, 42 predicted proteins | sample CryGeyCG2114_010_2_FD_183968 | JGI IMG/M metagenome (GOLD analysis project Ga0210057, IMG submission 183968) | Groundwater microbial communities from aquifer - Crystal Geyser CG10_big_fil_rev_8/21/14_0.10 (SPAdes) (version 2) | ecosystem: Environmental > Aquatic > Deep subsurface > Groundwater ... | reverse complement strand
TTGTCTACCAATCTTGATCACAATCTGAATAGCAGTGGCACCACTTTTAGTTTTTACTTTTCTGATGAATGTTGACACAAGATAATTGTATCAATCAAAAACACATACCATTAGTGACCACATTTACCTTACTCCTAGCCTGGAAAAAAGTGTAAAAACTCAAAAAGCGCGAAAGTCGGGTTTTAATGGCGTATTCGGACAATTCGAGCAATCGGGTTGAGTCCACCGGATGCGCCATTTGAGATTATAAAAAGTTCTTTAAAATTTTTGCGTTTTTCTTTTAGTCGCTTTCAGCGACTTTTACGAGCCGACAGTTTCGGAGGCGCGGCGGGTGACCCGCTTCGCCGAATCGAGGAGGGTCATCTTGGAGTGTAAAAAGTTTTAAAACCGGGTTTTAAAATGCTGTTGCTTTAATATATAGTAAGTTGCCTTACCTTTTCCTTTGCGTTCAATCATGTCCAGATTAATAAGTTTCTGGAAATCGAGAGTGCGAGTGGCCTTTGCTCGGTAAGTTAGTTTTGCATAATCGCGATCTGCAATATAACCATTATTTTGGATATATTCAAGAAGTGCTTTATGATAAGGATATAGTTTTGTTTGAGGATTGTGCGAAGCTATGGGAAGGTTTTTTTGCACTCTTAATAGTTCGTCTATTATCCCGTCTGTAAAATATTCAATCCATGTAGTGAAATTTATTCTATCTTTAAGCTCATAATAATCTCCATACTCTCCAACTGTTTGAAAGTACTTAGTGACATTTTTATTGTAATAGTTCTCAAAACTAAAAAGGTTAAAAGTATTAAGACCCATAGTTGCAAGAAGCACCTTAGTGGCAAGTCGTGTTGTTCTGCCATTACCGTCTATAAATGGATGAATAATGACCATTTGTTTGTGAAATATGGCAGCAAGAATGAGTGGATCAACAGTATTACGATGCGTATAAATAAAAGTTATCAAATTTTTCACCATGGGTTCTACGTCTTTTATATCTGGTGGCAAGAATACAGTTTTACCTGTTCGTGGATCGTTTACCAATACGGGTTTTTTTCTTAAGTGTCCAGAATCAATGGAGGGTAGCAATTTATTTGTTATTTTCTTTTGAATTGATAGAATAAGATCAAGAGATATTTCTAATGAAGTTTTGTCCATCTTTTTACTTAAATCTTCAAGAGCTTCATTGTAATTTAACACTTCCTGCTCACTTTCTCGTATATGCATAGGTTTTGTTTTAAGAATCTTTTTGACTTCAGTTAAGGGAAGCGGATTTCCTTCTATACTTGTTGATGCATAAGCTGATACTGCTCGCGCAGATCGTTCAAATTCAACTAGTATGACATTTGGGAAACGACTAGAGTTGAGAGTTGTAATTAAAGAATTTATCCGTTTTATATTTGCGAGAAGTTTATCAGTAATGCTGTATGTTGGGTTAAACATTAGTCTTATTTTAGTCGATTATTAGTCGATTGTCAATAGCAAATGAAATAAAATAACTATGAATATATCTGGGGGGTTTCTAATTCAATAAGAGCCATAATAATTGAATACTTTGTAAAATCTTCACTGCTTTTATTTTTAGTTTATTTTTTTGAACCTAAGTTTATTTGCATGATAATGTTTAAAACTAGGTTTTAGAATAAAGTGTTTTGATTCTTTATCCTTTGTTCTGCTGATCAAAGGACCCCGTCAACGCTTTGACTCGGGCTGCGGGACTAGGATTTTCCACGGCTACGCCTGGAATTCGCCCTATGTGCTCAACTTCTCATCCTATCTCCTAGCTTCGTTTCACTCTGCTGCCGGACTAGGATTCGAACCTAGAATGGATGATTCAGAGTCATCTGTGATACCATTTCACCATCCGGCAATACACTCTAATTTTACCATCAACCCTAAGTTGGTATAATATTTACCATGACAACACTGGCGCATGTTTCTGTGGGTTACATGACTTATCTTTCAATAGTAAATATAACTGGAGCTGATCCTAATGGATTGATGTTAGTTTCTTTGGTGGGAGCTAATGCGCCTGATTTTGATATATTATCGGGGAAAGGACTTACTAAACATAGGGAATCATGGCTTCATGCTCCAGTTTTTTGGATAGCTGCATATTTAATTTCTATTATGCTTAATCGAATAATAATGTTTTCCTATTTGTATGTTCATGTATTTTTTATCAATGTGTTCATTCACATGGTTCTTGACTGGTTTTCAGGAAGAGCTGCCGGAGTAAGGATTTTTTATCCATTTAGCAAGAAAGATTACACTTTGTACAAGTTTAAAGCAGAGCTAGACAAGAATGGAGTTGTTTCTAAAGTGAGTTACTTAGACATGTTTAAGAGTTATTTGGAAAATAAGTTATTAGTTATAGTTGAATGGGGGTTGGTTTTTGCAGGGTTAGCATTAGCTTTTGTTAATGGGTAAATACTGGTATAGTTTTCCGTCTTTGAATCCTTGCTTGCGGTAATACTCTCTGGTTCCCACCGCTGAGATAACAGCTAACTTTAGATAGCCATTTTTTTTGGCAATCTCTTTTGCTTCTGACGGACGAACAGGAATGCTGAATAAGTATTATGTGTTTAAGAGAACTACGGCACGATGATATCCCAGGGTTCAGAGTAGTCTCCTTCGTAGCCTAGTGCCCAGATGGCAATTCCAGCTAAGTTATTTTGTTTAACAAAGTTCATCTTGGCGGATAATGAATGTTTATTTTCATAGTAGATTTGTTTAATTGCTCCGCTTTGTTTATATACAATCCAAGGTGACTGGGTTGTTTTATCCCAGTTGGCTTGGATGTCATCGTGGTTTTTGAGTAAATCATGCACTCTTCTCCAAGTAGCTAGTGCTCCGGAGTTGCGTATTGTTTCGCTTTGATATCCCTCGGATACTGTCTCCCACTCATAACCGTAAAACGGAATACCCAATATGGTCTTGTTATCTGGAACTCTACCTGTTAATGATTTGAGGGAGCGATCGACGCTTCCTGCGTTATTGCCTGTGGTATGAAGGGGTGCGATGGGACCGGCTACGGATGAGTTTACAGTGTAAAAGTCATACCCCATTAATATTACGTAATCTGTTAGTTCGCCTATTTTTACCATGTCATAGGCTGGATCAACAAGCACGGCAGTAGCATTTAAATCTACAGAGATAATAATGTCTGGATATTTAGTTCTGAGTGAATCTGATATCTCTGTTAGGAAACCATTAAAGTGTTTGGCAGTGGGGAAGTCTGTTCGTGTAACATATTCAAAGTCTATGTTAACTCCATCAAGATCATGTTCTTCAATTAGTTCGCTTGTTTCTTTAATAAACTTGCCGATTGCATTAGGATTTGAGATGAGTTGATCGATCTCTCTATTATCAAAGTTTTTAAGAGCTACTAATATTTTTGTATCATTAGCTTCCGCCTCTTTGCGTATTTGTGCAAATTCCAAAGAGTTTAAATACTGCCATTCTAAAACTTTACCACCACCTTGTTTGATCTTTATTAAAGATCCGTCTTCATTTACCCCAATGCCAAAATATATAAGCTGAGTTAGCTTATCCAGATGAAGTGGTTTATTTTCTGCGATTACCCAGGAGGGTAAAAAAGCAATTATCTCTTGTTTTTGATTTGAGATATATTTAATTACCGCTGAGGGTTCGGCTCTAACCTGCGCCGAAGCCACAACTTCTTGTGAGTCGGTATGGCGAAGTGAATACACCATAACGGAGGTTGCTGAGATAAGAAATCCAGCTATAAATATTCCTGTAACAAATAACCAGTTGTTTTTCAGGCTTGTAACAATGTGATCCAATCTAATTTCTGGTAAACCTAGCATAGTTACAGTATACCTATAGTCTCATTGCAACAGCAAGGTTTACAAACGCAGATTAATTTCGTATGATATTATCATACATAAGTGCCTGGTGTAGTTTATGAAAAAGGCAAGATTTAGTGGAGACTCAACCAAAAATATCCATGCGGGTAATAAGCCCGAATTTCCGGTAGGTGCGATAAATCCGCCAATATATGCCTCTTCAACTTTCGTATTTCCTGATGTTACTGTTGGTGCTAATCGTTTTGCGTTTAAGGAGAAAGGGACAATCTATTCTCGCTGGGGAAACCCTACAGTAGATGCGCTTGAAGAAAAACTAGCGGCAATGGAAGGAGCAGGTGGTGCAATTGCTTTAGCTTCGGGTATGTGTGCTATTACTTCTCTGTTCTATCATTTTCTTCAACAGGGTTCAGAGGTTATTGTGCATACTGCTTTGTACGGAGGAACATTTAACTTCTTAGCCAATATGATTGGAAAGTTTGGAGTAAGGGTGCATTTTGTAGACTTTCAGGATTTAGCTAGAGTTGAGAAGTTAATAAATAAGAAAACTAAGCTACTGTACTTTGAGACACCAACAAATCCATTAATGCAGGTTATTGACATTAAAGCTGTAGCTGAACTAGGTCGCAAATATAAGATAGTAACCGTGCTGGATAATACATTTGCACCACCTCCTATTCAGCGACCGCTCAAGTTAGGAATAGACATAGTGGTACATAGCTTAACTAAATATATTAATGGTCATTCTGACGTAATAGCGGGAGCTATTATGGGGTCCCAGATGCAGATTGATGCTATACGAAAACAAACAACTTTTTTTCTGGGAGGAACAATGTCGCCATTTACTGCTTTTTTAGTTTCTCGTGGCATGGCAACTCTCATCGCTCGGTTAGATAGGCATAATTACAATGCCGAAAAAGTGGTAGAGTTTCTTGATAATCATCCAAAAGTTGAGACTGTGTATTATCCAGGATTAGTTACCCATAAAAACCACGACATAGCAGCGTCTCAAATGAATGGAGGCTATGGAGGCGTGCTGGCTTTTGTCCTAAAGGGTGGTTATAGAGCGGGTAGAGGGTTAATGGAGCATGTGCAGATGATAAGATTGGCTGTGTCGCTGGGAGGCGTAGAGAGCTTAATTGAGCACCCAGCGTCTATGACTCACTCTGAGTATAGTAAAAAAGAGAGAGAAAAAGCTGGTATCTATGATGGACTGGTGAGGCTAGCAGTTGGACTGGAATACGCAGAGGATATTGTAAGTGATCTTAGACATGCACTGGTTATGATTAAGTAGGACTAGTTCTGTTATAATTGTGGTCGACTTACATAATATGCAGGAGATAAACCTAACAGCAAAAGATCTACTTAAGCAGAATGCTATTATTAAATGTACTCCTGATCAATCTTTATCTCAGGCATTGGCTGCATTAAATCGTACCCATGATGCGGCGTTTGTCTTTGACCAAAAGGATAAATATCTAGGCATTATTAACCCTTATCTAGCTGTATTTAAGTCTAAGCATTCAGGAGATACTAAGATTGCAGGTATCTTGTTTAAACCTCCTCAGCTGACTCTTGATTCATATATCTGGGATGTTGCTAAGTTCATGGTGGATTCAAGGATATACTTTTTACCAGTATTTTCTGAGAAAAATGAGTTTTCAGGCGTTGTATCGGTAAACCGTCTGTTTGATGCTCTGCGTAGACGTGACGACATTGTAAAGATGTTGAGTATTACCACAAAAGGTGAATTAAAGACTGTTAAAGAAAATTCAAGCCTAGAGCAGGCTTTTAACTTGATGCGAGACAAGAAGGTTTCTCGCTTACCCGTTGTTGATTCTCATGGACACCTGTTGGGAATAGTGACTCGTTTTGATATCCAAGCTGCATTTACTGAGCCAATGGAGAAGCAGCGCTGGGCCTCGCGAGTAGGACAAAAGTCTAGATATTTAGATCAACCTCTTCGAAATTACTATCGTAAGATTGTGATTACAGCGCCCGTAGATGCTACAGCTGCGAGGATAATTGCGTTGATCTTAGATAAGCAGGTGGGAAGTGTGGTTATTATAGATAAGAATCGTGTACCAGTGGGTATAGTTACAATCTATGACCTTTTAAAGGCTGTAGATCTGCTTCGACCACGATCAGATGGTGTTATAGATATCCAAACAGCGGAGGATTTTACTAATAACGCTCAGCTGGAGGAGATTTTAGATAACTTTTATGCCAAGATGGATAGATTTAACCCAGTCCGTCATATTAGATTTATTTTAGATACTAAACATAATGCGGCGGGTAAGCCAAGTAGATATAGCACACACGCAATGTTGACGCTACGCAGAGGAAAGCAGTATATTGCCAAAGTAAGTGACTATAACTGGAAAAAAGCTGTTAGAAAGACAGTAGAAAAACTACGTAAACAACTTACCTAATGAGTAAACCCATTGTTTTAGATTTAGAAACTAAGTATTCTTTTCGTGAGGTTGATAACGATCTAACCCGGCTTGAGGTGAGCTGCGTGGGTATATATAATTACGATGATAATAGCTATTATGCATATATGGAAGATGAGATTCCTGAAGCATTAAAGGTAGTAGAATCAGCTAGTTTTACAATTGGGTTTAATATTGATCACTTTGATTTTCCTGTTCTTAATCCCTACTACACAGCTGATCTAAGTAAGCTTCCTACAATTGATCTTTTGACTGAGTTTAAAAATAGTTTTGGAAAACGGGCGTCTTTGGATGCTATTGCAGCAGCGACCTTAGGAACAAGCAAATCTGGACATGGATTACAAGCTATTGAGTTTTATAGAGAAGGAAAGTTAGATGAGCTTAAGCGATACTGTCTTAGTGATGTTAAAATAACCAAGGATTTGTATGAGTATGGTTGTAAATATAACGAAGTGTATATTGAAAACTGGAAAGAGAAAGCATCGGTGAAGGTAGACTGGGGTAGTAAAGAAGTAGGCTCTGATGTTAATTTAACGCTGGGAATATAAGTAATGCTAAATTTACAGAAAATAAAGGTGGAAGTTAGTAGTAAGGTAGTTGTAAATGGGATTAGTCTCAAGATTAAGCCTGGAGAAGTACATGCCATTATGGGTCCTAATGGTTCTGGCAAGTCATCTTTTGCCAAATCTCTTTTGAGTCATCCAGATTACCAGCTTGCAGGTAAGATTGTTTTAGATAAAAAAGATATTACTGATCTAGCAGTAGATGCTAAAAGTAGGCAAGGTATGTTTTTGGCCTTTCAGCATCCTGTTGCAATACCCGGGGTAAGCGTTTTCAACTTTTTAAGAGTTGCCAGGCAGAGCATATTAAACGATAAAACGGTGAAAAATAGAGGAGCAGAGCTTAAGAGTGTTGCCAAGTTTATGCGAGAGTTAAAAGAAAAAGCAAAAACACTAGGCATTAAAGATGAATTTTTAAGTAGGGGATTAAATGAAGGTTTTTCTGGAGGGGAGCGAAAGAAGCTGGAGATGTTACAGCTTCTGGTGCTTGAACCAAAGTACGCAGTTATTGACGAAATTGATACTGGTTTAGATGTTGATGCTCTTAAGCTTGTAGCAAAGGGAATTAAACAGGTTGTAAAGGAGAATAATACGGGAGTACTTATTATTACTCATTACCAGAGAATCTTAGGATATATTAAGCCAGACTTTGTACATGTGATGGTGAAGGGAAAGATTGTAAAATCTGGTACTAAAAAATTAGCTAAAGAAATAGAAAAATCTGGATATAAGAGTTATGAGTAATCAGCACCTAGAGGGAATCGGGGATTACAAATATGGTTTCTACGATAAAGATGTAGATTATAAGGTAGATATTGGAAAGGGATTAAGTAAAAAGATTGTTGAGCAGATTTCCTCAATTAAGAAAGAACCTAGCTGGATGAGGCAGTTGAGGCTCGATGCGTATAGTGTATTTTTATCAAAGAAAATGCCTAATTGGGGAGCAGACTTATCTGGAATAAACTTTAACAATATTCATTATTATAAAACCGCTACTTCAAAAAAATATAAAAGCTGGGACGAAGTACCAAAGAAAATCAAGGAAACCTATGAAAGAATCGGAGTTCCAGAGGCTGAGCGCAAGTTTCTTGCAGGAGTAGAAGCGCAGTATGATTCAGAAGCTGTCTATGGCGCTATTAAAGAGAGCTTAACTAAACAAGGGGTAATTTTCTGTGACACAGATACGGCGCTACGAGAATATCCAGATATAGTTAGAGAGTATTTTGGTACTATTATTCCAGCGGCTGACAACAAGTTTTCTGCATTAAATACTGCGGTTTGGTCGGGTGGATCTTTTATTTATGTTCCAAAAAATACAGATGTTAAGCTTCCGCTTCAGGCTTACTTTAGAATAAATGCACCAAACGTTGGTCAATTTGAGCGGACGCTGATCATAGCGGATGAAGGTAGCCATGTACACTACGTGGAAGGCTGTACTGCACCAGTACATGCTTCCTCAGCCATACATTCTGCTGTTGTAGAGATTATTGTGAAAAAAGGGGCGCGTGTACGCTATAGTACTATTCAAAATTGGAGTAGCGATGTATATAATCTTGTTACTAAACGAATGCGTGTAGACGAGGATGGCGTGGGTGAGTGGATAGATGGGAATATTGGCTCGAAGGTGACTATGAAATATCCAAGCTGTTACTTAATGGGCAAGGGTGCAAGGGGAGAAATATTATCGATTGCCTATGCAGGGCCTGGTCAGCATCAGGATGCAGGAGGTAAAATAATTCATGTGGCACCAAATACTACCTCTAAAATTACGTCAAAGTCGATCTCTAAGGGTGGAGGAAGAAGTACTTATCGTGGACTTCTTCAGGTTCAACCTGGATCTGTAAAATCCAAAAGCAAGGTAGTGTGCGATGCATTAATCCTTGATCGGTTTAGTCGCTCAGATACTTACCCCACAATGCAGATTATCGAACAAGATACTCAGGTAGAGCACGAAGCAACTGTGTCAAAGATTGGCGAAGAACAGCTATTTTATCTTATGAGCAGAGGATTAAACCAACAAGATGCAGAAGCAATGGTTGTTAATGGGTTTATTGAACCTTTTGTTAAAGAGCTACCCTTGGAGTATGCCGTAGAGTTTAATCGTTTAATTCAGTTAGAGATGGAAGGCTCAGTTGGTTAATTATGGAAGAAGTAGTATTAGTAAATAATAAAGTTGCAAAGACTACGATTAGTCTTTCTAAGAACGAATCTAAAACAATAGTAGTACTATTTAAAGGTAGTTCAATAACTAAATTAGATCTTAGGGTTGAGCTAGATGGACAAGGAGCACATGCGCAGATTCTGGGAATAATTATTGGTAAAGGAAACGAAAGATATACGCTTAACACCTATCAGATTCATAAGGAAGCACACACAACTAGTGATCTTTTAGTAAAAGGAGTATTTAGTGGTAGTAGTAAGCTAAACTACCGTGGACTTATTGAGATTGCAAAGAAAGCTCAAAACTCTAATGCTTTTCAACAGGAAAATAATCTCGTATTATCGTCTGATGTAGCGATAGACACAAGACCCGAGCTAGAGATTGAAGCCAATGAAGTTCGTTGCACCCATGCAGCGACCGTTGGTCAACTCAACCAGGATGAGCTGTTTTATCTTAAAAGTAGAGGCTTAAGGCAGAAGACTGCAGAAAAGCTGCTGATAGCTGGTTTCTTGCAGCAGGTGATAGATCGTATTCCAGCTGGATCAATTCGTAATAACATATTAAAAGCTTGCCCAATGATAGAATAGCGATATGGTATTTATTAAAGTAGCAAAAGTAGGTCAAGTAGCGGAGGGGGAGGTTAAGAGATTTACTGTTCAAGATAAAGTTATTGCAGTTTCTAATATTGGTGGTGCGTTTTTTGTCGTTGATGATACCTGTTCACATGCAAAATGCTCATTGAGTAAGGGCACTCTTTCTGGTAAAGAATTAGCTTGTCCTTGTCATGGAGCTAAATTTGATGTAACAACCGGCAAAGCCCTCACTCTCCCAGCCACAGTTCCAGTTACTTCTTACAAAGTAAAGATAGAAGAAGACAACATAATGATTAGTCTTTCATAAACTTGGTGCAGCTATTCTCAGCACTTTCTGCAAGGACAAACCTTGCAGAAATGTGATAGCATATAATTATGTCAAGACGCTATAGTTTTGCAACGGGGTCAATTTACCATATCTACAACCGAGGTGTTCGTAAGGTAAATATATTTGAAGATGCTTCAGATTATATACGATGGGAAAGTCTATTAGCTTGGTGTTTTCAATATGACTATCCTTATAGTCGTTATTTAGACAGGCTAAGAGAATTAAAATCACCAATTAAAAAGGAGGCTTTTTGTCGGCTGGTGGAGTCGTCATATAGATATAAGAATCCTCTTGTAGAAATATTGACATATGTTGAGATGCCAAACCACTTTCACTTAGTTATTGAGCAGAAGGTGGAGAATGGGGTATCAATTTTTATGCGGAAACTTGCAACGGCTTATTCTATGTATATTAATAAGAAATATGACCTATCAGGCGCAGTGTTTGAAGGGAGCTATAAAGCAGTACCAGTTACTTCTGACCCGCAACTAACTCAACTTTTTCTTTATGTTCTTAGAAATCCAATTGAGGCAAAATTGGTTACCAATAAAACAGTTTTTCGATATAAATGGTCTGCAATAAAGGAATATCTTCATAAAAATGAGCGTAGAATTGTTTCTTTAGAGAGACTACCTGACTATTTTTCTGATAAGGATAAGTTAAAAAAGTTTATTGAGAATGAAGAGCTTAAATTGGAGCTAGATACTTTGGGAGATATTGCAATCGACCTCTAATTTTCTGCAAGGACAAACCTTGCAGAAAGGCGATGATATAATGATTGGTGTATGAGATCTGTTTTGGCCGATTTTCCTCTACTGAACACGACCATAAAGGATAAACGGATTGTATACCTAGACTCGACTGCGACTGCACTTAAACCCCAGATTGTGCTTGACGCGATGGATAGGTATTATCGAGAGTACAGTGCTAATGTATTTCGGGGTCTTTATGATATCTCAGAGCGAGCAACGGCGGAATTTGAAAAGGCACGCGAAAAAATAGCCAAGTTTATTGGAGCAGCTATATCAAGGGAGGTTATCTTTGCGCGCAATGCGTCGGAAGCCTTAAATCTTGTAGCATCTACCTGGGGGAAAGAAAATATTAAGAAGAATGACGTAGTTGTCACAACAATAATGGAACATCATAGTAATTTTGTTCCATGGCAGCAACTTACAGCAGAAAAAGGGGCAATTTTAAAGGTGGTAGGCTTAGATCTAGATTATAAACTTGATGAAGCAGAGTTATTATCTGCAGTTAAAGAAGCAAAACTTCTAGCGTTAACTCATATTTCTAATGTGTTGGGGACGATAAATCCGATACGGTCACTTATCAAAAAAATAAGAAAGATTAATTCAGATATTGTAATAGTGGTTGATGGGGCTCAATCAGTGCCTCATATTCCAGTAAATGTTAGAGCGCTTGATTGTGATTTTTTTGCCTTTTCAGGTCATAAGATGCTAGGACCTACGGGGATTGGCGTGCTTTGGGGTAAGCTTAAATACCTTAAGCAGATGAGTCCATATATGTATGGCGGAGAAATGATTAAGCAAGTTTATCTTACAAAGAGTACTTTTCAAGAACCTCCGTTAAAATTTGAAGCAGGGACACCAGATATTGCGGGAGCTATTGGATTGGGTGCTGCGGTAGATTATCTTAATAGTATTGGAATGGATAATGTGCGTAAATATGAGGAAGAGCTAACAGAATTAGCTTTGTTAAAGTTGTCTAAGCTACCAAATATTAAAATTTATGGACCAAAAAAAGCTTCGAGTAGATGCGGAGTAGTTGCTTTTAACTTATTTAACAAAGATAAAGTTTTAATTCATCCGCATGATGTGGCGCAAGTGCTTAACGAAGACAACGTCTGTGTTCGTTCTGGTCATCACTGCGCTATGCCTTTGCATGATAATCTAAATGTAGTGGCTACAACTCGGGCTTCTTTTTATATATACAATACTAAGAGAGACGTAGATGCGTTGGTCTTGGGATTAAAAAAAGTTATTGATATATTCTCATAACACATTTTTATAATGGATATTTACCGCGAAAATATACTAGATCACTATCGCAATCCCCGTAACAATGGAAATATTAATAACCCGGATGCTAGTGAAGTTGGGTTTAATCCTCTTTGTGGAGATAGAATAAAGATTCAGGTGAAAGTAGAAGGTGGCAAGTTGCAAGATATTCAGTTTAAAGCTCAAGGTTGCGCTGTCTCAATAGCGACTGCGTCTATGTTATCAGAATATGCTCAAGGAATGAGCTTGGATAACTTGCGCAAGCTATCTAAAGATGATATTCTTGAGCTGGTTGGAATATCTTTGAGCCCAACTCGCTTGAAGTGTGCATTGCTATCATTAAAGACGCTTCAGCGAGCTGTAAAAAAATTACAGAAGGGAGGGTAAAATGTCAGATACACAAACGAAACAAGTTGGTGATTTATCCGTTACTGTAGATAGAACTTTATGTATTGGAGCAGCTAGCTGTGTTGCAGTTGCACCGCAAGCATTTGAGCTTGATGATCAGGCAATAGCGATTATTCTAGATACCGCGGATCAAGAGGATAGAGATACTCTATTAGACTCAGCTCGATCCTGTCCGGTTGATGCTATTATTATTACAGATAAAGACGGAAACCAGCTACATCCATGATTGACTTCACCTGGAAAATTGGTGGCCCTGCTGGATTTGGAATAAAGACTACGGGAGATATGTTCTCTAAGGTAATGATGCGTGAGGGCTATCATATCTTTGATTATGTAGAATATCCCTCACTTGTTCGAGGAGGTCACAATGTTACAGAAACCAGAGTATCCACTCGGGAGGTATTTTCCCAAAAAAAGTCTGTTGATGTTTTTATTGCTCTTAATAAAGAGAGTTATGATCTGCATAGAAAAGAGCTTTCGGCGACTTCTTTTGTAATCTATGACAAAGATCAGTTTGAGATTAAACCCGAGGAAGTAGCAGTAGGGGTAAAACTAGTGGCTGTTCCACTTAGACAAATAACTAAAGATGTTGGAGCAGAGAAGGTGATGGAGAATAACGTGGCATTGGGCGCTTCTTTAGGATTAATAAAAGCAGACCTCAAGCCGCTATTTGAGCTAATTGAAGAGCAATTTGGTAGAAAAGGCAAAGAAGTTGTGGCAGAAAACCATAAGGTAGCTCAGGCGGGGTATGACTACGTGCGGGAGCATTTTGGTGATCTAGAAGTAGCATTTAGGCTTGTAGAGAAACAGGAATATGTTGAGCGTTGTTTCGTTACGGGAAACGATGCTGTAGCCTTAGGAGCAATAGCTGCAGGATGTCAGATGTATATTGCCTATCCTATGACCCCCGCTTCTTCCATACTACATACTTTAGCAGCAGCCTCAAGCAAGGTTGGCATGTTAGTAAGGCATGCGGAGGATGAGATAGCAGTTATTAATGCTGCTTGTGGAGCAGGATATGCAGGAGCGAGAACCATGATTGGTACTTCAGGCGGAGGTTTTTCTCTAATGGTGGAGGGTCTGGGCTTGGTCGCGTTAACTGAGACGCCTTTGGTTATTATCGATGCACAGAGACCTGGTCCTGCAACAGGCATGCCTACCTGGACAGGGCAGGGTGATCTGCGTTTTGTGCTACATGCACACCAAGATGATTTTCCTCGTATTGTATTGGCTCCAGGCGATGTAGAAGAATCATATGAACTTGGTTGGAAGGCATTTAATTATGCGGAGGTCTACCAGCTACCTGTATTTATCCTATTAGATAGATACTTGTCGGAAAGTCACAAATCTACAGAAGCTGTTAAGGCCGAAGGAGTTACTATAAACAGAGGTAAAGTAGTGGGTAGATGGGAAGAGAGCCAAGGTCAATACTTAAGATACAAGAAAACAGATGATGGAATAGCTCCTCGTTCGTTTCCCGGTACACCAAATGCATTATTCACAGCTAATTCATATGAGCATGATGAATATGGTTATTCGACAGAAGATCCACAGGAAAGAATTGATCAGGTAGCTAGAAGGAACAGAAAATTTGAGGAGTTTACTAAAAATGAGCTTCCAGAACCCTTGCTCTATGGTGCACCAGACGCAGAGCTTACATTGGTGGGTTGGGGTTCTACCAAGGGGCCAGTGCTGCAGGCAATGCAAGCTGCAGAAGCTAGCTTTAACTACCTACATCTTAATTATCTTTGGCCATTTCCTACTGCTAAAGTGACAGAAGTGTTAGGTAAGGCCAAGGAGACACTTTTAGTTGAAGGAAATCACGCTGCGGAATTAGGTGGACTAATAAGACAGGAGACTGGTATTAACATAGAAAATAGATATATAAAATATGACGGGAGGCCATTTTATCCCGGAGAAATATTAGAAAGAATAAGGAGATAGTATGAACCCAAATAATTACAACACAGAGCACAAACCAACTTGGTGTCCAGGCTGTGGAGACTTTGGTATTTGGGCTGGATTAAAAGGTGCTTTGGCCAAACAAGGGCTATCTCCACATGAATTTGTAGTGGTATATGGAGTGGGATGTTCTGGGAATATGACAGATTTTGTTAAATCATATGGTTTCCATAGTCTGCATGGACGGGCAGTTCCCAATGCTGAAGGCATAAAGTTGGCAAATCATGAGCTACCGGTGGTTGTGGTAGGAGGAGATGGAGATTTATTAGGTGAGGGATCGGGTCACTTAGCTCACGCATCGCGTGGCAATCACGATCTAACAGTTATTATTCATGATAATCGGGTTTATGGTTTAACCACAGGTCAAGCTGCGCCAACATCAAAGAGAGGTTATAAGTCTAAATCTACTCCACAAGGAATCATAGAAGTTGGCATGAATCCATTAACGCTGGCTATGTCTCAAGGAGCAACATATGTTGCGAGGGGTTTTGCAGGAGATATTCCCCACCTTACTGGACTGATCGAAGAAGGAATGAAACATAAGGGTTTTAGCGTAGTAGATGTACTGCAACCATGTGTTACTTTTAATAAAATAAATAATTATAAGTATTATCGTGAGAGGGTATATAAGCTTGAAGAAAAGGGGCATAATTCTCAAGATCGTTATGCTGCATACAAAGTTGCAGAGCAAAACGAAGAAGAGGGCATACCTATAGGTCTGTTTTATCAGAACAATGATCGACCGGCTTATCATGAGCAAGAGTTGAGTTTGAAAGAAGAGCCATTAGTTAAGAAAGAGGTAAAAACTCCGGCTAACTTTGATGAACTTCTAAAGTTCTTTAAATAAGTGGTTGTGATTTAGCACTCTCTATGATAAACTGCCAAGAATAATGCCAATAATTCTTTCATCCAACGACAAAAAGAAAGACAACAAAATCTACCCTGTTGTAACCATTAGGGATGGAGTTATATTCCCTTCAACGGAGTCAATTCTTACCTTTGGTCGTCCCAGAACTTTAAGCGCAGTTGACGCTGCGATGCGAACGGATAAGGAGATGGTTGTGTTGATGCAGAAAGATTCTCGCGTGAATGAACCTCAAGCTAATGATCTTTACCAAATCGGGACCTTGGTTAAGATAGAGCGAGTGCTAAAAAATGAAAGTGATGTAAATGCCTTGGTGCGAGGAAGTAAGCGTGTAAAAGTCCAATCTCTTAAGCAAATGGATCCGTTTCTGGCAGTTACAGCTAGCGAAGTTAAGGATCGGGATATAAGTATGTCTGAGGATGTGGAAGCTCTTGTTAAACACCTATCGGGCGATCTTAAGCGAGCAGTAAATTTGGGTAAGAATATAGACTTTCTTTCGTTTATGAATATTATGTCGGGATTGAATCCAGGAGAACTTTCTTATCAGGTAGCTTCAATACTGAGTATCAAACGTATGGATAAGCAAAAACTTCTTGAGGAGACTAATGTGAATAGAAGACTTGAAAAGATTGCTGAATTTTTATCGCATGAGCTTAAGGTGCTTGAAATTGAGAAAAATATTGCTTCGAAAACTCAGGCTAAGTTTGATAAATCTGTTAAAGAAGCTGTGCTTAGAGAGAGAATGAAGACGATAGAAAAGGAATTAGGAGAGGATGATGGAGGTAAAGAATTCAAGGATCTAGAAAATAAAATTAGAAAGGCAGGAATGCCTAAAGATGTACATAAAAAAGCATTAAAAGAGCTTAAGAAGCTTACTCAGATGTCCAATTTTAATCCAGAGGCTTCTTACTTGCGGACATATATTGAGACATTAGTAGAGATTCCTTGGAGGGAAGAGAAATCTAGTAAGGTTAGTATTAAGGACGCAGAGAAAGTTTTAGATAAAGACCATTTCGGTTTAAAAAAAGCTAAAGAGAGGATATTAGAGTATCTTGCTGTAATAAAGTTAAAGGAGCAACGTCAGAAGAAGAAAGACAAGGCAAACGGGCACCCTACAATTCTATGTTTCGTTGGACCACCTGGAGTGGGTAAAACCTCAATTGGTCGTTCGGTTGCGCGTTCACTTAAGCGCAAGTTTGTAAAGATGTCGCTAGGGGGAATTCGCGATGAGGCAGAGATTCGTGGACATAGAAGGACCTATGTAGGGGCTTTACCAGGACGCATTATTCAGGGAATGAAGCAAGCTGGCTCAAATAATCCTGTGTTTATGCTAGACGAGATAGATAAGGTGGGTTCAGATTTTCGTGGAGATCCTTCTGCAGCATTGTTGGAGGCATTGGATCCTGAGCAGAATCATGAATTTACCGATCACTATCTTGAGGTTCCATATGATCTTTCTGATGTTTTCTTTATCACAACTTGTAACAATCTAGATACCATTCCACCAGCACTTCGTGATCGGCTAGAAATAATATCTTTTGCAGGATATACAGAAGATGAAAAGTTCAAGATTGCAGATAAATATCTAACGGCTAAACAACTTAAAGTACACGCGCTTACAGATAGGGACGTAGTGCTCTCATCTAACGTTATCAAAAAAATCATTGAGAGGTATACACGCGAAGCTGGTGTGCGTAACCTTGAGCGACAAATTGCAACAGTGTATCGAAAAATAGCACGTAAGAAAGCAGAAGGAGTAAAAGGGAAGATTAGGGTAACTGTTAGCAAAATAGATGACTATTTGGGTCCATATAAGTTTAAACCACTTCTAGCAGAGCAAGAGGATGAGGTAGGTATGTCTACAGGATTGTTCTGGACAGAAGCTGGCGGAGGAATACTATTTGTAGAGGTAGCTCTAATGCCTGGTAAGGGAAATCTTAAGCTAACTGGTCAACTTGGTGATGTTATGAAGGAATCTGCTGAGGCAGCTTTGAGTTATGTACGGAGTCGTTACAAAGAACTGGGTTTGGATGAGAAGTTTTATCAGAGCTTGGATATTCATATTCATGTGCCTGAAGGTGCAGTGAAAAAAGATGGACCATCAGCGGGTCTTGCGATAACAACGGCCTTAACTTCAGCTTTAACTAAAATTCCTGTACAGAAGGCGGTTGGAATGACGGGTGAGGTAACGCTGCGTGGTAGGGCACTTGAAATAGGAGGAACGAAAGAAAAAATAATTGCAGCTCATTCAGCAGGTATTCGTAAAATTATTATGCCTGTTGATAATAAAAAAGACCTAGTAGATATACCTAAATATGTTAAAGATGATCTTAAGTTTGTGTTTGTTGAACACATGGATGAAGTACTAAGACATGCCTTACGCTTACCTAAAAAAGCAATTAAAATCCCTCTATTTGCTAAAATACCTAATTAAGGCTCAACCTAAGCTTTCTTGATATAATTAAGCTAAGCCGCTGCCATCGTCTAGTGGCCTAGGACACCGCCCTCTCAAGGCGGAGATCGCGGGTTCAAATCCCGCTGGCAGCACAGAAATAACTTGTTTTATAGTATAATAAACACGGATTTGACAAGGACTTGAGTAATACTGTAAACTCCGTTAGACCTATCCCAACGGGGATAGTTTTTTAAGCTAGGACTAAGAATATGGTAGTAAATAAAAAAGTAAAAGAAGATGTTATTTTGGTAACACAAGAGGGATTAGATGAGCTTAAGCAAGAGCTTAAGATGATTCGTGAAGACAAACGACCCGATGCCGTAAAAAGGTTACAGACAGCTCGAGATATGGGCGATTTGAGTGAGAATAGTGAATACTCAAACGCAAAACTTGACCTTGAGTTTATCGATGAGAGAATTGGTGAGCTTGAAAGTAAGCTTAAGAAGGCAAAGGTTGTTGTTAAATCTACTACAAAAAAGACAGTGGGGATTGGTTCTAAAGTATTAGTAGCAGTTGCTGGCAAAGGTATTACTTATCAGATTGTTGGAGAGGGTGAAGCTGAACCAAAAGAGAAGAAGGTTTCACATAATTCCCCTTTGGGAGAGGCGCTTATGGGGAGTAAAGAAGGAGACAAAGTTCAGGTTAAAGCTCCAGCAGGTAAAATAGAGTACACAATTAAAGATATAAAATGAATCTAGTAAGTAAAAAGTCATCCGAAAAGAGTTCCGTGTAAGCGGGTGTCTTTTGGTTGAAAAAAAGGCAATCCCGCACAGGCGGGATTTTTTATTGGTTTATAATAGTAATATGTTTTGGGCAGATAAACTAGCATTAGAATTAAAGGAGCGTAAATTAGCACAAGAGTGGGTCGATGATATGAAAACCCCTTCTGGGAGGATTCACGTTGGCAGTTTACGTGGGGTTGTTATTCATGATCTAATCCACCAAGCCTTAACGGATGTTGGAGTAAAGTCTAAATATACGTATGTAATCGAAGATCAGGATCCTTTAGATAAATTACCTCACTATCTTGATGAAAAAACTTGGTCCAAACATTTAGGAAAACCATTATTCAAGATCCCTTCTCCGCAAGAGGGTTATTCGAGTTACGGAGAATATTTTGCAAAAGAATTTGAAGCTGTGTTTAACAAGGTTGGATCTTATCCGGAAATTATATGGGGTAGAAATCTCTACTTATCTGGGAGAATGAATGACGTTGTTAAAGAATGCTTGGATAAAGCAGATTTAATTAGAGGCATATATAACGAGATGTATAGTAAGAAGCTAGGAACAGATTGGTACCCTTTTAATGCTATTTGTTCTTGCTGCGGCAAGATGGTTACTACGGTTGTAACCAACTGGAACGGTAAGGAAATCACGTTTGAGTGTAGAAAAGAGGGTAGCTATACATCAGGGTGTGGAAATGTGGAAACAAAGACTCCCTTCTCAGATAATGAACATTTTGCTGGCAAGCTACCGTGGAAAGTTGAGTGGCCCGCTAAATGGAAAGTTATTGGAATAACTGTTGAAGGAGCTGGTAAGGACCATATGGTAAAAGGCGGTTCCCACGATTTTGCTAAGCTTATGTGTGAGCGGGTATTGGATTATCCTGTTCCATACTCGTTTATTTATGAGTTTTTCTTACTAAAAGGAAAGAAAATGTCCTCGTCGAAAGGAAGAGGTTCTTCTGCAAAAGAAGTAGCTGCAGTTGTGCCACCATCTCTTTTAAGATTACTTATGGTGAGGACTAAAATCAAACGGCCCATAGATTTTGATCCTGCGGGTATGACGATTCCTGATCTTTATGATGAATATGACCGCTGTGCTTTGGCTTATTATGATAAGAGCGATGAGTATTTAGCTAGAATATTTGAGTTGTCTCATGTAGAAAAACTAGGTAGTAAGCTTCCCTACTATCCACGTTTTCGTGATGTTGCAACGTATGTACAAATTCCAAACCTTGACCTTGTAGGACGTTTTCGTGAACTAAAAGGTAGTAAGCTAACTGAACTTGAACTTGAAATACTTAATGAGCGAGTTGAGTATGCTAGATTATGGTTAAAAGAGTATGCTCCGCTTAAGTTTGTGTTTGCTTATCAAGAGGAAATTCCATACGAAGTCACAACTTTGAATAAAGATCAAAAAGAGTTTTTAGCTCAAATGGTCAACAAACTAAGCACAAACCTAAACGGCGAAGAGCTGCAGACATTGCTGTACGAAGTAGCAAAAGCTGGTAATGGTCCGGTTTCAAAGGCATTTGGAGCTGTGTACATATCGTTACTCGGTAAATCATTTGGACCTCGAGCCGGGTATTTAATGTTAGATATTGGAATATATAAAGTAAAGCAAAGATTTGCTCAAGTAAGTAGACAATGACACAACTACTTATTGCTACCAAGAACCCTGCCAAAGAAGACGAGTTTAAAAGATTACTAAAAGGTCTGGATCTAGAATTAGTTACACTTTCTGATCTTGGTATAGAAACAGATGTGGATGAGACCGAGGACACGTTTGAGGGTAATTCCAAACTTAAAGCAGTTACATATTCCCAGCTAACTAATTTGCCAGCAATTGCAGATGATGGAGGAGTTGAAATATATAAGTTAAATATGGAGCCAGGAGTAACTTCGAGGCGTTGGATAGATGGTAAGACTGAGTTTAGCGACGATGAAATATTAGGCTACACATTGGGTAGAATGTATGGATTAAAAGGAAAAGATCGAGAATCTAGACTACGGGCGGTGGTAACTTTTGCTCTTCCCAATGGACAGGTTTGGTATGAAGAAGGAATTATTGAAGGATATATTGCCGATTATCCTGGAGGGGTTAAAAGAGAAGGGTTTCCGTTTCGTTCTGTTTTTAAGATTAAGGGTATAGATAAGTATTACCAGAATGAAGAGCTAACGGAAGAAGAACAACAGAAATATAATCATCGCTTAATCGCGGTTAGGAAATTATCCAAAGTAATTTCTGAACAGCTAGATATATGATATAAGAGTAATATGTTAGACATTAAATACATACGTGAGAATCCGGATAAGGTAAAGCAGGCAGCCGAAGAAAAAGGATACGGTTCGACCGTTGTAGATAAATTGCTTGAAGCTTATGAGAGGCGCCTTGGTTTGCTGTCTAAGGTTGAAGAGATTCGTGCAAAGCAGAATAAGATTACCTATGAGATTAAAACTGAAAAATCTAAGGGCTCTTTGGATAAAAAACTCATTGCGAAAGCAAGTATTCTAAAGGTTGAGCTTAAAGAACTTGAGCCGGAGCTTAATAAAGCAGAGAAGAGCTATTTGGACTTAATGTTACAGATCCCTAACCCAGCTTTAAAAGATGTTCCTAAAGGTAAGGGAGAAGCTGAAAATATTGAACTTAAGGTTGTAGGAGATAAACCAAAGTTTAAATTTAAACCCAAAGATCATGTGGAGTTAGCTGAAAAGTTGGATATTATAGATTTCAAGAGGGCAGCGAAGGTAGTTGGGAGTGGGTATTACTTTCTTAAGGGTGATGGAGCAATGCTTGAGCTGGCTCTAGTCCAGTATGGATTGAAATTCTTGGCGGAGAGGGGATTTATGCCAATAATTACTCCCGATCTTGCTAGAGACAGATATTATCTTGGAACAGGTTACCAACCGAAGGGACCAGAAGCCCAAACCTACAGGATCGAAGAAACAGACCTTGGTTTGATAGCAACAGCAGAAGTAACTTTGGCAGGTTATCATGCAGATGAAACGCTTTTATCTGAAGAACTTCCGATGAAATACGCTGGTTATTCTCACTGTTTTCGTCGAGAAGAGGGGGCCTACGGTAAATATTCTCGGGGGATGTATCGAGTGCATCAGTTTTCAAAAGTAGAAATGTTTGCGTATTGTACACCTTCAGACTCACAAAAAATTCATGAGGGACTGCTTCATACAGAGGAAGAATTTTGGCAGAGCTTAAAGATACCATATCGTGTGCTGGAGATGTGCACAGGAGACTTGGGAGCACAAGCAGTTAAAAAATATGATCTTGAAGCTTGGATGCCAGGGAGAGGCGACTGGGGTGAGATAACTTCAACTTCTAATACTACAGATTTTCAAGCCAGAAGACTTGGGATTAAAACAAAGATAAATGGTGAAACGGCATATGCTCACACATTAAATGGTACTTTGGTGGCAACGTCCCGAGGGCCTATCGCTATTCTGGAAAATAATCAGCAAGAAGATGGTTCTGTTGTGGTACCCAAGGTGTTGCAGCCATACATGGGAAAAGAAAAAATAGAAGTTATTACATAGGTGAGTTACATATGTAACTGGATTATGTAATTAGACGATCTGTTATACAATATGATGATATGGTTTTAGACTTTCTAGGTAAATTATTCGATTCCAACGATCGAGAGATAAAAAAGCTCCAGCCGCTGGTTGATCAAATTAATGCTCTTTCTGAGACAACAAAAAAACTTAAAGACGAAGACTTTCCCAAGCAAACAGAGAAGTTGAAGAAGAGGTTGTTAAAAGGGGAAATTCTGGATAATCTACTTCCAGAGGCTTATGCGTTGGTTCGTGAAGCAGCAGATAGGGTAATAGGTGAACGACCTTATGACGTGCAGTTAGTCTCGGGAATAGTACTACATCAAGGCAAAGTAGCCGAGCAAAAAACAGGAGAAGGCAAGACGTTATCTGCGACTTTACCGATGTATCTAAATTCTTTAACGGGTAAAGGTGTACATCTGGTGACAGTTAATGACTATTTAGCACGAAGAGATGCAGGATGGATGGGTAATGTTTTTAATTTTTTGGGTTTGACCACTGCTGCTATTATTTCCCAGCGACAATTTATTTTTGATCCTGAGTTTGAAAATGAGGAAGCACAAGACTGGAGGCTTAGAAATCTTCGGACTACAACGAGGAAAGAAGCATATGGAGCAGATATTACCTATGGTATTAATTCTGAATTTGGCTTTGATTATCTGCGTGATAATATGGCTAGACGAGCTTCTGATATTGTTCAAGAGCGCTATAACTATGCAATTATCGATGAGGTAGACTCTGTATTAATAGACGAAGCCAGAACCCCACATATTATCTCTGCTCCAGACACAGAGCCAACGCAGAAATACTATCAGTACGCTGATTTGGCAAAAAAACTGATAGAGAAGCAAGATTATGAGATTGACGAAAAATCTAATACCGCTAATTTGACTGAGCATGGAGTTACAAAAGTAGAAAAGTGGCTGGGTGTCGATAACTTATTTGAAAAGGATTTTGATGCTCTTCACCATATTGAAGCTGCTTTGAAAGCAACAGCTCTGTATAAGCGAGATACGCATTATATTGTTCGTGAGGGGGCAGTTATTATTGTTGATGAATTTACGGGTAGACTACTTGAGGGCCGTAGGTTCTCTGAAGGCATACATCAAGCCATAGAAGCAAAAGAAGGTGTACAGATCCAGAGAGAGTCTAAAACGCTTGCTACTGTATCGTTGCAGAACTACTTTAGAATGTATGACAAGCTTGCTGGAATGACAGGAACAGCTGCTACCGAGGCAGAGGAGTTTCACAAGATTTATGATCTAGATGTAATAGTAATTCCTACTAATAAACCCATTATTAGAGATGATCAAACAGACCTAGTATATAAGACAGTGCGTGCTAAGTATGCAGCTGTCGCTAGAGATATTGAAGAAAAGCATGCTAAGGGTCAGCCAGTGTTAGTTGGAACTACCTCTATAGAACATAATGAAACCATTTCTCGCCTCCTTCGGCATAGAAAAGTTCCACATGTGCTGCTTAATGCCAAAAATCATGCACAAGAAGCACAGATAATTGCTGACGCTGGGAAAAAGGGAGCAGTTACTGTCGCAACAAATATGGCAGGTCGGGGAGTAGATATAGTACTAGGAGGAATGAAGCCAGATAAATATGAATACCAGAAATTTATGGGTGATGAAAGTTATAAGGAAAATAAGGAATTTATAAAAAGATTGCAAGATTGGAAGAAGTCTCATGATGAAGTTCTCAAACTAGGAGGTCTTCATGTAATTGGAACAGAGCGCCACGAATCACGCCGAATAGATAATCAACTTCGAGGACGTGCTGGTCGTCAAGGAGATCCAGGTTCAACAATATTTTTTGTTTCTCTAAAAGATCAAATTATGCGCATATTTGGTGGGGATCAAGTAGCGGGGCTTATGACGCGTTTTAATTTACCAGAAGACCAACCTTTGCAACACGGTCTTGTCTCTAGAGCAATTGAGCAATCGCAAACAAAAGTAGAAGGATTCAATTTTGATATTCGTAAGCGTTTAGTTGAATATGACGATGTTTTAAATAGGCAACGTGAGATTATCTACGGACGTCGTCGTAAAGTATTAAATGGAGAAATAGATACAAATGGACAGGTTTATGATGTTTTAATAAATGAGGTAACAGATATTGCAACCCAAGCAGTAGTGGATGATCAATTAGGTCAAGATAAATCACCAGAAGAGATAGTAAGTGAATTTAGCACAATTCTACCAGTAGATGATAAATCTGGTCAGAGACTTGCTGAGGATATTAAAGGATTATCTGATCAAGATATAGCTAAAACATTACTATCTCAGGTAGATCGTGTGTATAAAGAGAGGAAAGAACGAATGGGTGAGGAAGTTATGAAAGAAGTAGAGCAATGGGTGACGCTTAGTGTAATAGATTCTCTCTGGATGAGTCACATCGATGCTTTAACAGATCTACGCGAAGGTATAGGCTTGCGTGGATATGCACAAAAAGATCCACTAGTAGAATACAAAAATGAAGCGTTTAGTATGTTTGAACAGCTACTTGCTAGTATCGACTTTGATATTGCTCGCCGCATCTTACGTGTAGATGTTAAGGTGCAACCAACGATTGATACAGCTATTACGAAAGCTGCAGCTAATGCCAATTATAAACATGAACAGTTAGGTCAGTTTGCTCAATCCCCTACGGGGACTCAAGAGCTCCAAGAAAGTCAACCTCCGCAGCAGTCTCGACCTACCCAGAAACCCAAGAGTGAGCCGATTGTGAAGCAGAAAGCTCCAGGCAGGAATGATCCATGTCCCTGTGGATCAGGAAAGAAATATAAGAAATGTCATTATCCAGAGTATGACTAGAAAAATAATAACAGTTTGTTCTAGTGTTTCGTTTTATAAATATTGCCTTGAATTGGAGAAGGAACTTGAAAAACTTGGGTTTGAAGTTGTATTGCCAGAAACTGCATATGTAATGAAAAAGACAGGTAATTATGATGTAGAAACATATAAAACCTGGTTTAAGGATAAAGGTGACTATGAAAAAAAAAGCAAAGCTCATGATGAAGCATTTTTCCAAGATTGAAAAAGCAGATGCAATTTTGGTTGTGAATAATAAAAAACATGGAGTTGATGGATACATTGGAGCTAATGTCTTAATGGAGATGGGATTGGCTTTTTATTATAGTAAGCCTATATTTATTCTGAATGCAGTTTCTGATGATAATCAGTTTGCAGAGGAAATATTTGGCATGAATCCGGTCTTTTTGAATGGTAATCTAGATAGATTGTAATTGCAGTCTTATTAAACGCTTAGCGTTTAATATTTATTGTATTTCTGCAAGGTTTGTCCTTGCAGAAAATTGAAGATATTTAGCTTGGGGAGGTTGGAATGAAAGGGGGTATGTCTATGTGATCTTCGATGTGTTTTACTCTCTGCATAGTTGTTGCGAGATCTTTATCAAGAGCCTTATCCATGCTATCGAATCTTTTAGTTAATCTTCTTTCCATGTTCTTTAAGTCTTTCTTAGTTGAAACTTGCTTGCTTAGTGTTTTTAAGTTGTCTTTTGTAGAGCCTATGTCATTTTTAACAGAAATGAGATCATCTTTCGTAGCACTGTTGGAAACCTTCTCACTTAGAACATCCAGTTTTTCACTTATTAGGCTTAGTTTATCATCAAGTGAACCGTTGACATGGTCAGTTTTCATAAGAAAAGTATATCATAATTTTTATGATAAACTTCTAAAGAATATGGATAAAAGTATAGAGACAATAGGGGTTAAAAATAAAGAAGAAGGAGCAAGAGCAGCTTTTGAATTACTTAAGGGAATAGTAAATAGCGAAACGGCTATGTTTCTGTCTGGTGGAGGTTCTCCAAGAGACTTATATAGACTAATTTCCCAAGATAAGAACCGATCAGTTAAGCCAGTGGCTTTTTGTACAGTCGATGAGCGCTGGGTTGTTGCTGGTAGCCCAGATAGCAATGAGCAAATGATTGCTAGTACGGGGCTATATGAATATGCCGCAGGTGCAGACATTGAGGTGCATAAAATTTTAGGTGGAATACTAAATAGATCTGAAACGGCTTTACGTTATGGAGTTGTATTAGATGGGATTTTTGCTCGTATACACAACTCTGTTTCTATTATGGGTATCGGAACAGATGGACACACAGCTGGTATAGCTCCCTATGTTACTTTACCTTTAAATAAAATGGTAGTAGGCTATTTAAATGACCAAAAAGGCTGGCAATTCCCAGAGAGAATAACGATTACAGCTGTAGCATTAAAGAGAATTGATGAGCATATAATACTTGCCTTTGGTGAAGATAAAAAAGATGTACTTAAAAGATTCGTAGGTCAAAAGAATAACGCAAGAGAGTTTCCTGCTGAGGTATTTAAGGAGATAGACAGAAGGGTATACCTTATTACCGACCAGAAAGTTTGTAACTAATTAGATACATTTACTGCGCTACACTATCTACTAAGCTACGTACCTTTTCTGCTGCCTCCGTTGGTGTTACTCTGTATTTAAGAAATACATCATCTGCGCCTGCATCATATGCATCTTTAACATTTTCTTGCTGTCCGTAATTTGTCAACATGATTACTTTCATTCCTTTAATACTTTCTGTTTCTCTAATCTTTTTTAAGATATCTAGGCCAGAGGTGTTTGGAAGTACAATGTCTAAAATAGCTAAGTCGTATTTGTCTGAGGTTAATTTAGCGATTCCATCCTGACCGTCTCCTGCCACAATAACTTCATGGTTGTCTACTTCTAGAGCTGTTTTATATAGCTGAGCAAGACTTACATCGTCTTCAACTAATAATATTTTTGCCATATCTTTATCTTCTATTTGTTTATAGAAGTTTGGTTTGCACCTCCTTTCGCAATATTCTGATCTGTTTCATTATTTATGCTATTTTGTTTAAGCGGTAGCCAAAATTTAAAGACACTACCTTTGTTTGTTCCCTCTGAACTAGCTTCGATTTTTCCAGAATGCGACTCGATAATACCTTTGGCTATTACCAGACCTAGTCCAGTTCCTTTGACTTTGCCTGTTTTCCCTTTGCCAAACTGCTTAAACTTTGAAAAGAGACCTTTAACTTCCTCTTTACTGAGTCCAGCACCCGTATCTGCAATCTCAACGACTACCTTATTTGCTTCTGGACGCACAGTAACCGTGATTGCTCCTTTGTCCGTATACTTTATAGCATTTGAAATGAGATTGTTCAACACCTGTTCGATTCGGATCACGTCAAAACTAACCTCAGGAGTGTTTGGATCTATCTGAGCTGATAGGGAAACTCCCTTTTCTTTTGCTTGACCCGTGAATTTATCAACAGCTTTTTGTACCTCTTCTTGTAGTTTTCCAAGAGTAGGTTCGATCTGAAACTTGCCTGCTTCTATCTTTGCCACATCAAGAATATCACCTACGAGTTTAAGCATATGCTCAGAATCTTCTTTCATTGTTAGTAAGAGTTTCTTTTTCATTTCTTCTGTAATTTTACTTTCGTTAACTATCATGTCAGTTGTCCCTCTGATAGTGGTTAGTGGAGCTCTGAGCTCATGCACAACTTTTGCTGTGAACTCGTCCCGCATCTGGATTAACTCTTTTTCAGCTGTGACATCGCGGAATAAAATTGCTGTGCCAATGAGTGTATTATTACTGTCTTTAACCGGTGTTATCAGTAAATGAAAAGCATGGTTGTGGACAATGATGTCCTCTTGCTCAATTGCACGCTCATTGCGTATAGCTTCATCGAGTTTTGTTCTTAGATCAGCTTTTCCTGTCAGACTGTCTGCGATATCTTTTATAGTTGGATTGGATGAGTTTGGTAGCTGCAGAATTTTTTTGGCTGCAGGATTGAATACAATGACTCGAAGATTGCGATCAAGCATTATGACTCCATCAGCCATTGATGCAACCATTGCATTTAGCCTGCGTTGTTCTACCTCTAAGACTTGTTTAAGTTTCTCATAGTGACTTGCAGCTTGCTGGGTAATCGTGTAGAGAATTTTTGTTTTTTCAAGGTTATATATATTAGACTTTGGGGAAGCGATAGTGATTACTCCTAAGATATCTCCTTCTATAACCAATGGAAGATTAAAATAAGAATTAACTTGGCAGGTTACTGTATCATCAAGAATTGTTCCAGAAATTGCCTCTTCAACATAGATACCTTCTAGATTAGAGTCGATCATCTTGGAAAATGCAGCCAACATCTTATCTTGAACTTCTTTAATAAACTGGTGATTTACGGAGTTAGCGACATAGCTATGAAATATTATATGATTGTTTTCTTTGATCATATAGGAAACAGTGCTGTATTCAAGGACCTCACCAAGTGATCCGGTGATTACTTCAATAATTTTAGAAACGTCAAGAGAGTAACCTATTCTTTCTGAAAGTTCTCGGAGTACTTCTGCGTGGTAGGCCTTCTGCTTTAGGCGCTGTTCTCGCTGCAATTGTGCTTGATCGTGTTCGCTAATATCTTTATGGAGATTTTTGATGTGTGTATTTGTATTGTGGTGTTCAAATAATAAACTATATGAGAGGTACAACAGCAGAGCTGTAAGTAGAGAAATGGCTATAAAAAAGGCAGCAATAAGCATATTAAGTTATTTTTATAGAACCGGCTTTTGAATATCTGGGTATTGTGTTAACAAAGTTTGCAATGTTTTTTTAGTGGTGTGGGGAGAAATTTCGGTGTACAGTCCGGAAAGTTCATTGAGTATTAGTTGAGGATTGGCAAGAAGCTTTTCAACCTTACCGCTACTGTCTATTTCTAAACCACTAACATGTTGCGGGACATCTAGTCCAGTAGAAGGCCCTAGAATAACCATCTGCGTCTGAATTAATTCAGTAAGAAGCTGATGGTATTGTTCTGGGTCACTTGTCATTTTTTACCAATAAACTCACGTGTTTTCTCAACTAACATGGAGGGTGTTACCTCGTATTTTAATAATATTGCAGTTGCTCCAGCAGCTTTAATTGCATCTGCATCCACGTCTCCGGCATAGTTGGTGAGAATTATAACTGGGCTGTTAAATTCCGTGTTCTCTGTGAGCATCTTAAGGATGGCTAAGCCGTTAGTGTCTGGAAGACGGAAATCTAGAAATACAATGTCTGGTTTATTGTTAATTGCTTGAGTATATCCATCCATTCCCTTATCTGCTTCAAGGACTTCGTGTCCATCTGTTTTAAGCATCGTGGCATACATTTGTCGCATAGCGTGCTCATCTTCGATAAGAAGTACTTTAGCCATACTTTCAATTTAACAGATCAATGTTTTTTTGTCTAGCTGAGAGTCTGCTAAAATGAATGTATATGAAAGAGTTAAGAGAACGTATTGACGGATTAAAATTAAAACTAGACTTTTCAGCTAAGCGTCTGAAAATACAAGATCTTAAAAAAAAATCAGAAGACCCAAAGTTCTGGGAAGATCACAAAGCTGCAGGAAAGAAGATGAAGAAGCTATCTGAGCTTCAACGGATAATTGAGAAAATTGAGTGGTTAGAGGCGTTATTTGAAAGCGGAGAAGAAAAAGAGTTAGTAAAAGAGCTTGGTAAGTTAGAACAAGAAGCTTACCTGTCTGATCCATATGCCGATTCGGACGCTATTGTCTCTATCCATTCTGGGCAGGGTGGTACCGAAGCCATGGATTGGGCGGAGATGTTATTTAGAATGTATATTAGGTATATTGAGAGCAAGGGTTGGTCATGGCAGGAGGTTGAAAAGCAGGCAGGTGAAGAAGCGGGAATTAAGAGTGCCGTATTGGTTGTTGAAGGTAGTTATGTTTTTGGCCATCTTCAGTCGGAGCGGGGAGTGCATCGCTTAGTTAGGCAATCGCCTTTTAACTCGGATAATTTACGTCAGACGTCATTTGCCTTGGTTGAAGTTCTACCCGTGATAGAAGATGAGGGAGAAATAGAGATAGGAGATGATGAAATTGAGTGGGGATTTTACCGTGCATCGGGAGCAGGAGGACAGAATGTTAATAAAGTTTCTACCGCAGTACGCTTAACTCACAAGCCAACTGGTTTGGTTGTTACAAGTCAGGCCCAAAGGAGTCAGCATCAAAACCGTGAAACTGCTCTGAATATTCTAAAGTCTAAGTTATGGGAGAAGCAGCAAGAAGAGCAGGTGGCAAAAGAAGCAATGCTTAGAGGTGGATATGTTAAACCAGGTTGGGGTAACCAGATTAGGTCATATGTCTTACATCCATACCAAATGGTCAAAGATATGCGTACATCTGCTGAAACATCGCAGGTAGATAAGGTGCTAGATGGCGATATTGAACTATTTGTACAATCCTACTTGAAAATGGTACATGATATATAGTATGCTTGAGAGTACCATATGGACGATAAAAAAACAGTGGTTAAAGATTTTAGTTCTTCTCCGAAATTAGCTAGTGGGTCTGGTGGAATCGCTAGGTTTGCACCGGCCATGTTTATAATAACAATGCTGGTCTTGGGGGTGTTATCTGGGTTGTTTATAGAAAGGCAGACTAATTCAGCTACTAATAGTGAGTCAAAAACTAAGGTAATTCAATCAGAGAGTTTAGTGGGCTCAGCAGATAGAGATGCGTTTCCAGATAGTGTAACTGGGATTTTACGAGATGGTGGAGTAGACGGGGAAGGAACACATCATCTGGAGCGAGAAGGAGGTCCAAGTCAAAATGTGTATCTCACCTCTTCTGTGCTGGACATGAGTCAGTTTGTTGATCAAGAAGTTACAGTTTGGGGTGAAACATATAGTGCCCAGAAAGCAGGATGGTTGATGGACGTAGGGTTATTAGAGCTTAAAGAATGAAACTCCTAATTAGTCACTTTAAGCGCAATTTACGCATCTGGAATGTAGTTGTTTTTAGTATGTCCGTGGTGGTTGGGCTTTTTGCAGGTTACTATCCAAGGTATATACAACAAACTCTAGAGAGTGAGTTGGTAGAGACACATGAGCAGTATAGAAAATTATCGATGAGCCAGTTGAATTATCAGATTAGAAATTTTTCAGATTTTAAGAATGATCAAGTTCCACAAAGTAACTAAGAAGTTTGGCACGGGGAAAACTGCTCTTTCAAATGTGGATTTTGAAATAGAGCCTAAGGAGTTTGTGTTCATAGTTGGACCATCTGGGGCTGGAAAAACTACTCTTCTTCGGTTGATAACTAAAGAATCGCTTCCAACATCGGGTGATATATATGTAGGCAAAGTTAAGCTGAATGACTTACCTTATTCTAGAATTCATGAGCTGCGACGAGACGTAGGTTTTATCTTCCAGGATTTTAGGCTATTAGTGGATCGAACAGCTGGGGAAAATGTAGGTATGCCGCTTGAGGTTGTTGGAGAAGCGAAGGAAAAGATTGCTGATAAAGTGGAAAAAGCGCTAAAGATGGTGGGTCTGTTGGATAAGCAAGATCATTTTCCTGTACAATTTTCAGCAGGTGAACTCCAACGTCTTTCTTTGGCGCGTGCAGTAATAGGAGATCCTTCAATAATAATTGCAGATGAACCAACAGGAAATCTAGACCCTAAGACATCGTGGGAAATTATTGATTTATTGCAAAAGGTCAATGAGAAGGGTCACACGGTTATAGTTGCAACACACGACCAAGATGTAGTCAATAATCTAAAGAAGAGAGTTATTAGTATAAAGAAAGGTAAGATTGTTAGTGACAAACGAGAAGGAAAATATATATTATGAGGCATGTTAAGACAGTTTTAAACCATCTTCGAAGAACCCCGTACCAGGCATTAGCTGCAGTGATGATTGTTTCTATTACGTTTTTCGTGGCTACTCTGTTTTTGTTTCTCGGTGTTCTATCTTCTTCGATGTTGTCGTATTTCGAACAACAACCTCAGATAACGGTATATTTCGAAGATGCTAAAACTCAGATTGAGATTGAATCTTTAACTAAAGAACTAAAAGAATTAGATTCAGTAGCTACGGTTAAATATGTGTCGAAAGATGAAGCTCTTAAGATATATCAGGAGGATCACAAAGAAGACCCACTTCTTTTGGAGATGGTAACGGCGGATATTTTGCCTGCATCTTTGGAGATTCAAGCTGTGAATGTAGGGGAATTAGAGTCTATTGCCAAGCTTATGCAGCAAGAGACAGGAGTTGAAGAAGTTATCTATCACAAGGATATAGTTGATCGACTTGTATCGTGGACAAGATCAGTTAGAGCCTTAGGAGGAATACTATTAAGTGTATTAATCGTTGAAACTTTGTTGGTTATTTTGACTATCATTGGCGTGAGGATTGTGAACAAGCGCAACGAGATTTCAATTATGCGGCTCATAGGTGCTTCACGTAGTTATGTGCAGATGCCGTTTGTGTTGGAAGGAGCATTTTATGGATTTATGGGGGCTTTTTTAGGCTTTATAACTAGTATGAGCTTGGTTATGTATCAGGCGCAGTTCTTCTCGGGTCTATTGGTGGGGATTACTACTTTGCAGTCTAACTTGTTGCCAGGGGTACAGGTTTGGCCAATTTCTGCTCTGTTTGTGTTAATAATCTTTACTGTAGCTGCTGTTTTTGGTGTGTTATTAGGAACCCTTGGTAGCCTGATTGCTGTACACAGGTATCTTGAATAGTACAATGACACGATTACATAAATTTCTACTACTTCTATTAACGGGGTTAGTTATCTTAATCTTTCCCTATTCTACTCTTGCTCGAGATAATATAGAAAATAAGGAAAAAGAAGTTCAAGAGCTTGAGCGAAAGCTCTCTGAGACAAGATCAAAGAAAAATACACTTGCTTCTCAAGTTGAATATTTAACTAGTCAGATAAATCTAACTACGCTTAAGATTGCAGACACAGAAATTAAAATAGATACCCTAGAAGACTCTATTGAAGATCTCGGTGAGAAGATAGGAAGATTGGATAAATCGCTGGATAATATATCTAGTCTTTTATTAGAAAGAATAGTTGCTTCGTATAAATTTTCAGCTCAAGCACAAAGTGCAGTAGATTCTCCTTTTTATCTATTGCTTTCGAGCAATGGATTTGACGAATTTTTGCGTAAATCTCGCCAGTTATCAATAGTTGAAGAGTACGACACGAATCTTCTTCTAGCTGTTGAGAGCTCAAAGTCTGGATTTGAGAAACAAAAGGAACTGCGAGAGCTTAAGCAAGAGCAATTAGCTCAGCTACAAGATAAATATAATAGCCAAAAGCAGGTTCTAGGTTCTCAGACTGCTGCTAAGAACCAGCTTCTGGAGGTTACAAAAAATGATGAAAAAAAATACCAGGAAGCACTCGAGTCTGCTCTTGCGGAGAAAAGGGCTCTTGAAGCTGCTTTAGTTGATGGAGTGAGTGTTGGTCCAGTTAAGCGAGGTGATGTCATAGGGTTAGCAGGTAATTCTGGATATCCTGGATGTTCAAACGGTAAACATCTTCACTTTGAAATTCGGAAAAATAATACATGGACGGACCCAGGACGGTATCTTTTAAATAAACAGGTAGTGGATGAGCAGGAAAATGGGGAAAATCGTAGTGTCGGTTCGGGTGATTGGCCCTGGCCAATAGATGACACAATTAGATTAACCCAGCATTATGGAAATACTCCCTATTCATGGAGGTACGAATATTCTGGAGGAGTTCATACAGGATTTGATATGGTTTCACAGTCTAGCGATGTCATCAGAGCACCTGCAGATGGAGAATTATATAAATCGACACAAAAATGTGATGATGTTTCTAGTTTGATTAATATAGTTTATATTGATCATGGTGACGGATTAATAAGTTTTTACTTGCATTTGCAGTAATAAGTTTATTTATATGTGAGATAGAGATAGAGAGTGAAAGCTCGAAAATTATATTTTAGTCTGTTTGTTTATTTAGTCTTGTCTGTTAATCCTCTTTTTGCTGCAGAAACTGATGTAGTTATAAATGAATTGATGCCAAATCCATCTTCTGGCAAAGACTGGGTTGAATTGTATAATTCGTCAGTGGATTCAGTTGATATCAGTGGGTGGATATTAAAAGATAGTACAAGTGAAATTAAACCCAATCCTATTCAAGAAGCTACTGTAAGCGGACATGGGTTTATTGTTTTTGAGTTAGGAAAAAGGCTTGACAAAAACGGGGATACTCTTTATTTGCTGAATAATGATAGTGAAATAAGTAGTTGTGAATACAGTGAATATCATGGAAACGATGTTTCAATTGGTAGATATCCAGATGGAATGGGTGAATGCTCAGTTTTAGATAGTGTATCAAGAGAGGGAAATAATAGTTCATCGGTGCCAACGGCTACTCCTACACCAACTCCTACACCCACACCCACAAATACTCCAACACCGACCAACGTGCCGCCTACTCCTACGAAAAATCCAACTCCAGTGCTTGAGGCAACACATACTCCAACTCCCGTTCCGCCTACTACAACCAATACTCCAGTGCCTAAGAAAAACAGGATTTTAGACTTGTTTCTTCCTACAGCATCACCCGAGGCCCAAGCTGAAGATGTTTTAGGCGAGGCTACTGTGGAAGCAACAGAAAGAAACCTTAATTTAGGAGGGATGTTTATGTCATTGGGAGGATTGGTGATTATTGGTGCGGGAGTTTATACATATAAATCCAAAATAGACCCATAGTTTTACCACACCTGGTGTGGTAACGTGATATGATAGCAAAATGAAAAAACTGCTTAGCTGGGTTTTGGTCTTTGGATGGATGGGGGTCATATATTGGCTTTCAGATCAGTCGCAGTTAATACCATCTACTAATCCTTTATTAGCTCAAACTATAGCAGCGTTGGGACACGTTATTTTTTTTGGTATCTTATATATTCTCTTTACCCATGCTATAAAGGCAAGTTATAAGATAAATCCAATTACTCTATTTAAAATGGGTATTGTATTTATTCTTTTATATGGCTTGAGCGATGAATATCATCAGTCATTTGTTCCAGGAAGAGATGCCAATATCCTTGACGTGGGGCTGGACTTAGTAGGAAGCGTGTTGGCCAGTAGGTTTAAAGCTTGACACCAACTTTCATATGAGAGAGAATAATAAGAGTATGGTAAAAGAGGAAAAGTCTGAAGAAGAGAAAGAGCAGGTAGTTGAAGAACCCAAGAAGGAATTCCCAAAGGTGACCGATGGGAGATCTGAAGATGAAACGTCAAGTGATGAAACGTCAAGTGATGAAACGTCTAAAGATGAAACAGACACGGGAGAGGTGTCGGCTATAGGCGATGGAGGAGGGGTTTACCAGATAGATGTAGACACAGGCTCGAGTACTAATTGGGGCAAGATTGTTGTTATCGTGTTGGCAATTGTAATACTTATAGCATCAGCTGGAGGTGTCTGGTATTTCTTTATGAAAGATAACCAACAAGAACGTGCTGTGGATGCAAGCAAAACACCAGCGGTGGTAGAGGAGAAGATGGAGGCGACTGAAGGAGCAGTAAAAAAAGAAGAATCTAAAGATGAAGCAGCAACCGAGGAAACAAAAATAGAGGATGCAGATTTAGCTGACTATAAAGTCCAGGTGCTTAACGGTTCTGGAACTGCAGGAGAGGCGGGTGTGGTGGAAGGGTTATTGGAAGATGCTGGATTTGAAGGAGTGGATACGGGCAATGCAGATTCCTATGACTATGAAGATACACAAGTACAGCTTAAGGACAAAACTGCCAAGGCTGTTTATACAGCTATCGAAGATGCACTGTCTGATGACTATAATGTTAAAAAAGGAGATAGTCTTAATGAAGATTCAGACTTTGACGTTGTTGTAATAGTTGGTCAGCGTAGCTAGCCCCATTGTGGAAAACTGCATATTCTGTAAAATTGTTTCCGGAGATATTCCCTCGTATAAGGTATATGATGATAAAGACTTTTTAGGCTTTTTGGATATTAGACCTTTGAACCCCGGAAATAGCTTACTTATTCCTAAAGAACATTATCGCTGGGTGTATGACGTGCCAAATTTTGGTGAATACTGGGAGGTTGCAAAAAAAGTTGGTTTGGCTACTCAAGAAGTTGTAGAAAGTCACTCGATTAACTTCTTGACACTTGGATATGAGGTTGAGCACGCTCATATTCGCATTATTCCTCGTTTTGACGACGATGGACATACTGATGGAATTAGTTTATCTGCAGTTAAGCAGATGGCAGAATCTGAAATGAAAGATGTTTCGGCTAAAATATTTAGAGTAGCTTAGATAAGCTTAGCTTTCGTTTTGTTTTTCCTTTGTGCTCTATCGTTACCCAGATTATCTTGATACCTTTTTTTTTGCTTAGCTTATCTAATGTCTTTCTAACTTTCTCTAACCATTCAACTACAACCACGTTTCCAGGTATAAGCATGTCTTTAAGCCCTAGATCTTTAAGCTCTATACCCTCTTCCATTCTCCAGGTATCTATATGGTAGAGTTCATTGTTGTTAAAACCATACTCTTTAACTAATAGATAAGTTGGAGAAGTAACAACTTCTTTTATTCCTAGACCCTTGGCTATTCCTTTGGTGAGTTGTGTTTTTCCTGCTCCCAACTCACCTTGTAGGGCAATTATTAAGCAGTTATGAGCTAAAACCGGCTTGTGATCTTGAATTAGTTGTTCTCCAATTTCTCTTGTCTTACTCTCACTATTTGTGACACTTGTTTTTTTATTAAGCTGGTTTATATCTATAGCTCCTTTGCGAATTAGAGCTAAATCATTTAATACAGTATTTACCACAGTTGAAGGAGGGTTTTTGGGTAATTGTCCTAGGTCTAGTACTAAATCTATTAATCTAAGTTGTTTGTTGGATGCATTGCTCTTAATATCCTGAATGCAATAAGGAGTTTTTTTACCTGAGATATTGGCTGAAGTAGCAGTAATTGGCCTACCAAATTGTTTAATCAGTTTGCGGGTAAATGGGTGATCTGGAATTCGTATACCTATTGTATTATCCTCTGCCTCTAGTTCCTTTGCGGTGTTTCCTAATGATTTTGAAATAACCGTAATAGGACCAGGTAGTAGATTTTGGTAGATATTATTAGCTATTTCGTTGACATTGACATATTTTTTAGCCATTTTTCGGTCTACTACGGCTATGCTAATGGCTTTGCCTTCTGGTCTTTTTTTATACGCTAGAAGCCTAGCTACGGCTTTAGGGTTGGTAGCATCTACTCCTACTCCATAGCAGGTCTCGGTTGGATAAATAATTAGCCCTCCCGCTTGCAAGTTTTCTATTGTTTCCTGTATTGATTGTTTTGTATTATCTTTTGTTACATGAATTACCTTCATATGTCCTAAATTTTACTACGAATATTTCTATAAGGACAAACCTTGTAGAAAAAAGTAAACTTGACAAGATTTGCATAGATTGATTAAGATGGGCAAATTATTGACCATAGGTAAGACAGCGGAATTATTTGGAATATCAATTGATACCTTAAGAAGGTGGGATAATGCTGGGCGATTGCTATCCATACGTATGATCACAATATAGGTAATTGGCCAGATATTCCTGGTGTATTTTTCTCGTATAGTTTGCGGAGTAAAGTTGTTGTATTGGCTGATCGTGAACAAGGAATACTTACAACTCTTAAACGTGTTAAGCCAAAACTTAATAGTTTAATAGAGGCATTGGAGGTGGCGTTTACAGAGACGCTTTCAGGTAGACAACCAGAAGCGTGTGGAAATGGATTAAAATTTGTTAGAGAAGTAATAGTTAATAGTCCTCTTGAACTTTTTTTCCAAACCGGTGATGCGGTTCTTAATTTGGCACAAAATAAAATAGAGGTTTCTGCAAGTCGAGTGGGAAAAACTATCAAGGGTTGTTTTACTAAAATAGTATTTGAAAGGGTCTAGAGTACTTTAGAGCGGATTTTCTCTAAAATTTTCAAGTAAAATCTGGTAAAGATTTTGCTTCTTATGGTTCCACCGGTACTCTGACTCCTTTAAGTGTAACACGAAGTTTTCTTTTTTAA
>Ga0210057_1001321_pt1 | contig 37817 bp, 44 predicted proteins | sample CryGeyCG2114_010_2_FD_183968 | JGI IMG/M metagenome (GOLD analysis project Ga0210057, IMG submission 183968) | Groundwater microbial communities from aquifer - Crystal Geyser CG10_big_fil_rev_8/21/14_0.10 (SPAdes) (version 2) | ecosystem: Environmental > Aquatic > Deep subsurface > Groundwater ... | reverse complement strand
AAATCCGAGTATATTCTTTATTTTTAGCTCGGACTTAGTATTTATTTTGATAATCTTCATATATCTATTAGATATCTTAAGTATTTAAGCTTTATGGAGTAATTTAAGAATGATGTCAGTCATGCGGAGATACTATAATCCTCCCAAAAACTCTTGAGTCTGGAGAAAGAAGGTAGATATGGTCGTTTTCAGACCTTAACCCCCTATAAATTTTTTGAAGAAATTCCCGATTTGATTTGTCAAGATAAAAAGAACTACAGTGCTGGGGCCTTGTTTTTCTCAAAATTTTCCAGAAAATTGATTTTACATTGGGGTATGGAAACTTTGTTAGAATTATACTATTACAAATCTCTCCTGGAAAATCAACTCCCCGGTTGCATTTTGTAGAGTATAAAATTTCTATACTTCCTTCTTTAAATTTTTGAATTGCACTGCCCATAGTGTCTTGCTTCTGAAGCTGTTTTAGTTTTTCTTGAGTCATAATATTAGATTCATATTCTTTAGCTTCAAATTCAGTCGGTAAATCTGCAAATGAGTTGACATGAACCAGTATTGGAAGTTTTGCGGTTGAAATACACTTCGAGAGAGCTTTCAAATATTGCTCTCTTGAAACTCTTCCGGAACTGAAATTGTCATATCTGCAGTCAATTTCCAAACCAGTCTTAATTTCAGTTATTTTCCCTGGAGTTTTGGTTTCTGCTTCAACAATCTTGAAATCGTTAATTCCAAAAACATCTCTCAAAACTTTTTCGGAATGAAGTGTTCCGGACATCATAACAAAAACCTTATTTTTGTCTAAGATCTCTTTAAACCTTTTTTCAAGGTTAGTTGTAACAATCTTAGCAATAAGACTTTTATCCTCCTTATAAAAAGAAACATAGGTTTCTTTGAAAAAATCCTCGAAGGTTCTCGCAATTTCTTCAACCTCATAGCAGTAATTTTCGTCGTCGCAATCTGAAGAGTCTAAAATATGGTTATTGAGAAACTTTTCCAAAATTTCAAAAATTTTTGTCTGATTTAGGGGAATTATTTCTTCGTCATACAAATTTTCTAAGGATTTTTTTTCTTTTAAAATTTCAAAGGTTAACTCAACAAGTTCGTTTATTTTTTTTCTTGTTCGTTCATCTTCACTAAATAATAAACTCAAAGCGTAGTTTAACTTGCTGATATTTAACTTCTGTATATTGGAGAAACTGTCTAAAAATTCATCACACTCATCGATAATTTCCAATTCTGTGGATGGTTTTCGGTTCATTGCCGATTCAATCTTATATTTATGGCTGTTAAAAATTAAGACATCTGCATCAGAATATGCATCATACTGGTCGTAATATCCGCATCCTTTTTTTCTTTGATGTATTGTGAATAGCTGATTATTAAGCCCCAGATAATTTTTCTTTTTTGCATTTGTCAGGGCAGTTACTTCAATTTCAGATGAATAAGCTGGAGACCAGTAGGGGCAAATTGGAGCTATTGACATTCTCCTAATCCGGTTTATTGAGAAAAAATCTCTTGGATTAACTTTGGGGTTCTGTTTAAGATACTCCCTAAGAAACTTCATATTTTTTTCCTTGATTTCTATTTTACATGGAAGAAGTTTATTATCGCAGCTTGAATCTTTGTCTTCCTGCTGAAAATCCTGATTGTAAAAGATGTCTAAGGTGGTTGTTTCAGATTTTCTATCGAGTTTGTCTAGTGTTGAGTCTTCTTTTAAAAACGGGCATTGAAAATTCTGCCTTCCAGTTATTACCTTTATTTTAAGGTTTTCTCCATTTTCTTTTAAGAGATATTTTTTATTTGTATAGTCTTCTTCATACTGGTTTTGGAGGGTTTTTACAGGGACCACAATTGAGGTTTTTCCAATTTCTTTTGCAAGATTTAAAGCTATTGCAGACTTCCCTGTTCCGCAAATTCCCTTGATAAAAATTACTTTATGACCTTGTTTTATTGTTTTAACTACTTCATTAACTACATCTTCCTGGGTTTTCCCGTTAGAAAACTTTAGGGGGGGAAGAAATTTATCGCCTGCCTCGTTTTTTTGATATAAGTTCCACATTATAATACCTGATTTAAGGGTTTTATAATAATTTTGGTGTTGTGAGAATGAGATTAAGTTAAAAAAGCTGAAGTTTTATAACCCTTGGTTTGTTGGAAGTTTTATTGTTGTAAGGAGGTATTTATTACAATGTCTGAAGAACAAACTAATGAAGAGCAGACACAAACAGCTGAAACAACAGAAGAAACTGTTGAAGAGAAAGCTAATGAGGAGCAAGCTTCTAGTACAGAAGCAACAGCAGAATCAGGAGCTGAAGCTGTAAGTGAATCTGAGCAAAAATAAAATTGCCAGCAATTTATAAAAAAATTGCAGAAAAAATAAATTTTTAGGCGGGTGGGAGGGTTATTTTCAAAAAGAGGAGATTTCTGCTTCTGAAAAGGTTTATAAATGCAAAAAACCTAAGATAAAAATGCCAAAAATAAAGAAAAAAAATAAAGATGTTGACATTAACATTAAAGTAAATAATCTTGATAAACTAGCAAAGGCTGGAAGAAAAATGCATGACAGAAAATCTGGGTGGAAATGTCATGGGTTAAATGTTTGGGGATTTGGCTCTGCACTTGCAATTGTTTTGTCTTATGTCAGAAATAGTTCTATATTTTGGGCAATTATCCACGGGATTCTAAGCTGGTTTTATGTGGTTTTCAGAATAATTGTAGACTACAAGTTATTTGGATAATAGAAAGTATGTTTTGGGGTCTATATTTGTTTTTAAATTAAGATTGATTGTTTTTTTGAGGGATTTAAGAGATTATGATGGAGATCCTATCCAAACCGGGTGTTATTTTTATCCGGAAAAAAGAATCTTTGCGTATATCCGGAGAGATGAGTCTGGTAAAAATGAGACTCTAATTATTTCTTGTCCTAAAGGTAATCTTTCCTTAAGAGACCTTAAGAAATGTATTAAATTGGATATTGAAGATATAGTTGGTCAAATTGAGGAAGTTATTAACATGGCTGGAGGAAGAAATTTTTTGATTCATGACCTTTTAGCTGTTCAAAGAAAAAGATGGCAGGAAAGAGGTTAGAGAATTATTTTTTAGTGTAGAAATAAAAGAATTTAGAGTACATATAAGACATATTGTGCGTATTTTTTGGACATTTTTACGCTTGAATCTGAATTTGCTAAAGGTTTTTAGCGTTGATTAGAAGTTTTAAACTGATTTATTTCAGAAAAATCTAACATTTCTCTGGTCAGCAATTGATAAATTTGAATTTTGAGATCACAAGACGGGTGAATTGATAGAAAGGCTCTTGCAAAGCTATCATTTGGAGTAGTTTCTAAATAGGTTGTATACTCTCTGCTAGTCATTTGTTCATAGTGTTTGAAACATTTAGATTCTCATACAATTGGCATAATTTTTCTATTTCTTACAGGTTTTTAAGCATTTAAGTTGTATTTTATGTAGGTTAGAAGTTTTTAGCGTTGATTAGAAGTTTTAATCTAATTATTCTAGAATTTTTGAGCTTATTATGATTAAGATTACTCCGATTATAGTGATTAACATTGATGAAGTGAAATTTATGAAGTTGGTGTTAGTCATTGTTGAAATTGCCTTCACCCAGTTTTTTGTGAGTTCGAAAACAAAATTTCTCCAGCTGAATGCTATGACAAAGCCGATTGCAGCTGCTATTGCTACTCTTAGTTGCCTTATTAGCTCTTTTTTGAATTTGACCATCATTTTAGGGGTTGGGGAGTTGGTTCTGTAGCCCATTTTGACAGGGCAACTATTACCAGAACTGCTAAAAATGTAACTATTACTGCTGATAAGAACTTATAGACGAGCTGCTGGCCTATCCCGAGTTTGCTTATCAGACTATTAACTGTCTGCGAGATTGGGTCTCTCCAAGAGAGAGCTACTAGAAAAGCAAATGCTGCAGTTATAGCAGTTATGCTCTGTTTTTTAAACTCTGACCTGAATTTTTTAGCTGAATTTTTTGCTTTTTCTAGGAACATTTTAAAAAAATTTCAAAAATTTTTGATTTTATGTTTGCTAAAAATTTCTATCTTCGCTTAGAAGTTTTAACAGGTGTTGATAAAACCTGTGGGCAAGATTTATAGTTTCTCATAAGCTTGCCGATACCAATAATAAGGACTCCAACTGGAATCACCCAACTATTCCACTTTGTTAAAAACATAAGTGCTGGCAATCCTACTTGTTCTAACACAAGCAAAAGACCGATTATTGTGACAAGCCATGCTGTCAATTTAGCCATTTTTTACCTCCTTTTTTGTTTAAATTTTCTAAAATTATAAAGGATTTTTAAGGTTATAAATCTTTCTCCAAGAGCGGTCAAGATTCTGGGCTTAAAATTTATCGACTGATAATTGGGTGTTTAAATTGGGAGTAGGGTGTTTAAGTGTGTTTAGAGTTGTTTAAACAGCTGTTTAAGTGTGTTTTTTAGGGTTTTTTTAGAAAATTTAATGAATTTTTTTCATTTTTTTGATTAAATATTCTAGTTTTTTATAGGGTTTTGGCGACGTAAACGAAAGGTTTTTAAACTAAGCATTACATAATTTTCTATGTTTAGGTGGCTTTTTGGTAAAAAAGAAGATATTGAAGAAATGAAAGAACAAATGAAAGCTAGTTTTAATTCTGTTAAAAATGATATGAACAACCTTGGAGAGTGGATTAGGCATTTAAACAGCCAAGATGAAATACAAAAGAAAGATGTTAAGGAGTTAAAAGAGGAATTGTCGACGATGAAAATGCAAATGCAGGAGATACAGGATTTTGTTTCTTTTTGGAGAAATAATATGCCTAAGCAGGCATTTAGGAAAAAATTGCCGGGTGTTCAAACAGGTGTTTATGAACAAACAGTTGTTCAAGCTGTTCAAACAGGTGTTCAAACAGGTGTTCAAACGGCAAAAATAAAAGAGTTACTGGAAAATTTAACTGCAAATGAAAGATTGATACTATGGTCTTTGTTAAATACTGACATGAAACTAAGTTATGAAGATTTAGCTGCAATGTTGGGGAAGACAAAAAATACTATTAGGGGACAGATAAACTCAATAAGGCAGAAAAGTGAGGGATTAATCAAAGAGGTAGTTGAACCAAATGGAAAAAAGAGACTATTTGTACCAAGTGAAATAAGGGAAAAGATAGTAAAAAGTGAAAAAGCGGGTGGAAAGGCTCAAAAAAAGGCTAAAAGCCTGGAAAGTGAGGGTTAAAAATAGCTAAAAAGCTGAAAAATCGGTGATTTTGAGCTTAAAAAATGGAAAAGTGAGAGTTAGGGTACTTGGGTTTTAAGGGAAAAGTGGGGAAAGTAAGAGAAAAACTAGAGAAGAAGTGAAAAGTAAAACCCTTGGAAAAAGAGTGAGAGTAAGTGATTTAAATGAAATCAAAATAAGGGAAAAGTGAATAAAATAAACCTTTAAATGAGGGAAAAGAAAGGTTTATTTAGTTTGAAGAGAAAAAGCCAAAATTTGGGAGTTTTAAGGCTTATACGGGCAGAATTTAAAAATTTTCTGCAGTCTTTTAGCCATAGCTATATCAAGTTATTCGTTGTACAAAATAAATAGCTTAGTAGGCCATGTTAAGCTAAAAAATTAAGGATTAGAGTTCTCTAAGCTGAATTATTGAGGGCAGGGAGGTTAATTTTTTTAGTTCGGGGGAGATTTTTAATAAGATTTTTTTGTTATTTTGTTTCTCTTTTAAGATGGGAATGCCTTTTTTTGCTATTTTGAGGGTATAATCTCTTATTGAGCTCTCTGTAAGATTAAGCTTCTCTGCTACTTTTCTATAGTCTGGGGGCGAATTTTCCTCTTCCAGTAGGTATATCGTCGAAAAAACAAGCATTTCCTGATCTGTCAAACGCTTGAATTTTAACCGGATTTCCTTCTTTAAGCTGTCTAAAGAAGCTAAAATTGCGTCTGCTTTCTCAAAATCAGAATTAGATTCTAATTTTGAATTTTTTTTTAAAAGATGTAGGGTAGAATCAATTTCTTCATGAATTAGATTTTTAGGGAGTTGGGCTGAAAAATGTGTCTGTTGGTCTGTCTGTCTGTCTGTCTGTCTGTCTGTTGGAACCCCCCCATTTCCTATGGAAAAGTCAAAATTTTGGTTTTTTGGAGCTTGTAGGGGCAAATTATCTGTTGGAATATGCATTGAGGCTGTCTGATTTTCATCTGCCATTTGTCTTAATTTGTTTAACACCATGCGGTCTCCTGAAGATTCTGAGAATTCTTGAACTGGGGCTATACCCTCTGTTTGGTACTGTATTAGGGATTCTGTTGTGGGCTGGATTATGGGGAGTGAAATTGATTTCTCGAGTTCTAATTGCTCTAGCTCTAATCTCTCTATCATCTTATTTGTGTTTTCTAACTGATGTTTAAGCTCTATCATCTCTGATTTGAGGTCATAAAACTCTTTTGCAATATTAAGAATATCTTCTTTTACCCTTGAGAATGCCTCTTTTACATCATCCATGAGATAAGATGTTTGTTGGATTTTATAAGTTTTTATGTCTTAGAATATATTTATTAAGATTATGCCTGATGCTGCTTATAGGCGGTATGAACTTTATTTGTCAGTCTCCATCTTATTCTTTTGAGATATTTTATTCCTTTTTTGTTTTTGCGTATTGGAAGAACAAGTGCTTTTTTTTCTGCATCTAATAAAAGGCTTTTTGTAAATTCCTCGTCCCGTGCTATTTCCTTGGCAATCTCGGCTGTGAACATAGAGTTTGGGAAAGAATGATACAACAATGCCAGAATTTGTTCAGTAATCTTATCTCTTTTTTCTTTGCTTATTTTCATAAATTAGTTATTCGGTATTAGTTTATATAGTTTATCCTAAACCTTATATATGGGAGAGTATTTAAGGTATAAGAATTCTGGTAAGTGTAAATCTAATGGAAATGTGTTAAAATGGAAGTAAAACTGAATAATGCAAGGCTATGCGGGCAGAAGGAGTTAGAGGGTCTTTTAGATGGGCTTGTTAAAAAATGGTTTTTTTCGCGTTTTCCAGAGTTTAGCATGACTCAGCTTTATGGGGTTATGCCGATTCACTGCCGGAAAAATATACTAATCTCTGCGCCAACTGGGGGAACTAAAACACTTACCGCTTTTCTATCTATTTTGAATTATCTTGTCAGCTTAGCTAGAAAGAAAGAGCTTGAAGAGAAGGTTTATGCTGTTTATTGCTCTCCATTAAAGGCATTAAGTAATGATATTTATGTAAATTTATTAAGGCCGCTTGAAGAAATTAGGGAAATTGCCAAGAAAGAGGGGGTTGAGCTGCAGGAGATAAGAGTTGGGTTAAGAACCGGAGATACAACAACTAGGGACAGGCAAAAGATGCTTACCAGACCTCCACATGTATTAGTAACAACTCCTGAAACACTTGCAATAATACTTAATTCTGTTAAGTTTTCTAATTATTTTAAAGCACTAGAATTTATAATTGTGGATGAAATTCATGCACTTGCTAACAAACGGGGGGTCCATCTTAGTCTTAGTTTAGAAAGGCTAGAAGAAATGAGTGTTATATCTCCAGTAAGGGTTGGATTGAGTGCAACCGTGTCACCTTTAGAAGAAGTTGCGAAATTTCTTGTCGGGGTAGGAGAGGAAAAAAGTTGTGAAGTTGCAGATGTTAATTTTGATAAGAAATTTGATGTTCTGGTTTTGAGCCCGCTAAAAGACTTGATTGATGTTAGACCTGAAGAGATTCAAGAAAGAATGTATGAACTAATTGATAACCTTGTTCAGGAGCATAAGACTACTTTAATTTTTACTAATACCCGGGCTGCAACAGAAAGAGTTGTGCATCACTTAAGAGAAAAATACCCCCTGAATTATACTGAAAATATTGGTGCCCATCATTCTTCCCTTAGCAGGGAGTATAGATTTAAAATTGAACAGGAATTAAGGGAGGGGAAACTCAAGGTTGTTGTTACTTCAACTAGTTTAGAGTTGGGGATTGATATTGGGTATATTGATTTGGTTATTTTGTTAGGAAGCCCTAAGGCAAGCTCAAGAGCCTTACAAAGAATTGGAAGGGCGGGGCATAAGATGCATGAGGTTGCCAAGGGAAGGTTTATTGTTCTAGACCGAGATGATTTAGTGGAGTGTTCGGTTTTACTCAAAGAAAGTATAGAGAGAAAAATTGACAATATCCGAATTCCCAAAAACTGTTTAGATGTATTAAGCCAGCAAATTTATGGGATGGTAATATATAAGGTCTGGGAAATTAATGAGTTGTTTAAGTTGATAAAGAAAAGTTATTGTTATTCTGGATTATCAAGAGAGGATTTTTTAGATGTTATAAGCTACCTTTCTGGGGAGTATGCTTTAGAATCTAGAAATATTTATGCTAAAATCTGGTATGACAGAGAGACTGGGCAGATTGGAAAGAGGGGAAAATTGGCAAGGGTAATTTATATGACCAACATTGGAACAATCCCTGAAGAAAGTTTTATTGATGTTGTGATTTCAGCAGGAGAGAGAAGGAATGAAAGAATTGGAATGGTAGATGAAGCATTTTTAGAGAGATTAAAGCCAGGAGATGTTTTTGTTCTTGGGGGGAGAAGATATGAGTTTCTTTATACGCGTGGTATGAAAGCATATGTTCGTGGAGGAGTTAGCAAAGCTCCAACAATTCCTAGCTGGTTTTCTGAAATGCTTCCTCTTTCATTTGATTCTGCTTTAGAAGTTGGAAGATTTAGAAGATTGATGGCTGAAAAATTTGAAAAAAAGAAAAATAACCAAGAGATTATTGGGTTTATTAAAGAGTATTTGTATATTGGGGAGAATGAAGCTAAAATAATTTATGAATATTTTAAAGAACAATATGACTTTTCTGAAATCCCGCATGATAGGAGGCTTTTGATTGAGTGTTTCCATGAGTGCAGGAGATATTTTGCAGTATTTCAAGGAGTTTATGGTCGGAAAGTTAATGACGCTTTATCGAGAGCTCTTGCTTACCTTGTTGCTAAAAATGGTGGAAGAGATGTCGAGATTGGAATAAGCGATAATGGGTTTTATTTGTCTGGCTTTAATCAGATGCAGATTGAAAAGGCATTCAATTTTCTGAACTCTGGGAATTTGAGGGAAATATTGCAGGATGCTATTGAAAAAACTGAAATTTTAGGGAGAAGATTCAGGCATTGTGCTGCCAGAAGTTTGATGATTTTAAGGAATTATAAAGGCAGAAGGAAAAGTGTTGGAAGACAGCAGGTTTCTTCATACTTAATGTTGGTGCTTGTAAAAAAACTAAGCAAGAATTTTCCCATTTTGAGAGAGGCAAGGAGGGAGGTTCTTGAAGATTTAATGGATGTTGAAACTGCTAAGAAAGTTTTGAACTGGATTAAAGAGGGAAAAATTGATGTCAAGAGAGTAGAGCTTGATATTCCAAGCCCATTTTCGTTAAATCTTATAATGCAAGCACACTCCGACCTTTTGAAAATTGAAGATAAAATAAATTTTCTTAAAAGGATGCATAAGCTACATATCGGAGAAAAGGCGTGAAAATGAAACTTGAACTTATGAACAAAGCAGTTTATCTTGAAGAATTTGAGATTTTGGCAGTGGCAGATGTGCACATTGGGTATGAGGAAGCTCTGAATAAGAAGGGGGTTTTTCTTCCGAGAAGCCAGTTTAAAGAAATGAAAAAAGAATTTGAGGAAATTTTTAAAAAATTAAAGAAAGAGAAGAAGAAAATCAAAGAGATTGTGATTTTAGGGGATTTGAAGCATGAATTTGGAAAAATATCCCACCAAGAATGGGATGAAACAATATGTCTTTTAGATTATTTTGCTGAAAAGGCTGTAAAAATTGTGCTTATTAAGGGAAATCATGATAATATCTTAGAGCCTATAGCCCACAAAAGAAAATTAGAGATTGTTGATTATTATGTTTTGGGGGACATATTATTTTGCCATGGGCATAAAAATTTGAAAAAATATTTTGGAATGAAGAAAATTAAAAAAGTATTCTTAGGGCATGAGCATCCTGCTGTTTCGCTGAAAGAGGGGAGAAAAAGTGAGGTGTTTAAGTGTTTCTTGGTTGGAAAACTTATGGGAAAAGAAGTCTATTTTCTTCCTAGCTTTTTTCCGCTGACAATTGGGAGTGATATTGTAAACTCAAAAAATAGCTATGGGCTATTTAATTTGGCTAAATTTAGGGTGTTTATAATTGGTGACAGGGTTTATGATTTTGGAGTTTTGGAGGAACTGAGAAAAAATAAAGTTAGCTAAATAAAGAAATTGTCTAAAATTTACAAACCTGTTGTTCGCTGATGCCCAGTTTAAAGCCTGTCCTGTGAAAAGGTATATTAAAATAATTGCAATTATTAAGCTTAGATTTTAAGGTTTATTTTTTCATTAAAATCTTTACGAGAACAATTGAGGCAGCTATTAGAGTGATTATTTCATATTTTGAGGCTGAAATGCCGTTTGTTTTCCAGCTTTCATAAACAAGAAGCAGAACTCCAAGCATATAAGCTATGACAAAAAGCGGGTGGATTTCGCGTTTGTTCTTAAAAAGAAAAACTAATTGGATAAACCATGCAAGCATTATTAAAATAAGCCCTATTTCAACCAAACTTATCATTTTAATCATATTAATACAATCATTTTAATTTTTAAACTTTATTGTTTCTTTTTTATCAAATAAACATCGTCGCCTTTTCTGCACTCTGGCAGTTTTATTCCGATTATCTGGCTCTTGTTTGCCTGCTTTATAGGATTATTGTTTATCTCCATGCTAGAAATTCTTGTCCTTTTTATTCCGGTTTTGTCTCCAATAATATAGACTTCATCACCAATTTTAAGCTTTCCCGAATTTAGCTTGAATGCAGCAACACTGATATTTGGCCAATATTTGTCTATTTTTCCAATAAATTCTTTCCTCTCTGTTGACTCTCCATGTTCGCTTCTTGAAAAATCATCTGATGTTGGGAGTTTAATATAAAACCCTGATGAAAACCCCCTATTGTAAATTTTTTTTAATTGTTCCATACTTTCATTTAATTCTTTTTGGGAGAGTTTGTTGTCTAACGCTTTCCTGTAAATTTTTGTAACTGCATAAACATATTCTGGATTTCTACCCCTGCCCTCTATTTTAAAAGAGATTATTCCTGCCTGTTTTAATTTTTCTATAAATGGCAGGCAGCATAAGTCCTTTGCAGACATTACCCTGTTATTCTCAAGTTTTAGCTCATAACCGTCTTGATCCCTAATACTGTAAAATCTTCTGCATGGATGGGTGCATTGTCCACGATTTGCCGATTTATTTTGGAGGAACTGAGAAGTAAAGCATCTTCCTGAAACTGAAACACACATTGCTCCGTGGACAAAGCATTCTATTGGAATTACTTTTGAGATTTTCTTTATTTGTCTTAAGTTTAGTTCTCTTGCAAGAATTATTCTTCGTGCTCCCAAAGACTTATAAAATTTTGCTGATTCTGAGTTTGCAACAGATGCTTGAGTTGAGATGTGGATTGGAATTTTATATTTTCTGCATAACTTGACTACACTTAAATCCCAACAGATAACTGCATCGACTTTATTTTTCAATTTTTTGATTATTTGTTCAATTAGCTTAAGTTCATTATCATAAATTATAGTATTCAGAGTCAGATATTTTTTAACTTTTTTTCCACAAATAGAGGTTATTTTGTTTAAATCAGAAATTTTGAAATTTTTGGCAGAGTCTCTCATATTAAATTCTTTTAAACCAAAATAAACTGCATCTGCACCTGCATTTATTGCGGCAATCAGACTTGGAAAATCTCCTGCAGGAGCTAAAAGTTCAAAATCTTTAAGTTTTTTCATAAAAAAAAGAGGCAGGAATGGTTTATAAATTTAAATTAAGAGATTATTGGACGTAATTTGCCTTTCCTGAAGTTTGGTCTTCTGCTCTAACTGTGGGAAATGGAATGTGAACTGGGAGATTAAGGTCTTCTTCGTATTTTATTGCTTTGATGTTGCATTTATTCATAATCATATTAAACAATGGAATTCTTATAGAGTCGTCTATTTTTTTGTTTTTCCATTTCTTGAGTATATTTTTAGATTCTGAAGGTTCAAACAAGACTGCAACACTTCCATTAAAATCTAGAGAAGCAAAACTTGGTTCAAACTGAATTATGAAACTAAATTTGAAAATATAGACTTCTTTATTTTTCATAAGATCTACATTGCCTTTTTCAATTGATTTTATATCAATGTTAGAGTTAATACTGTATTTTTCTTTAATTTCTTTTTTCTTTTCGATATTTACTTTCTCAAGACTAAATCCTATAAATCTCATTTTAAAATTATAAAAGGTCTTCTTCGGAAACTACTATAAAATCTCCTATAGCCACAATAGAATTGTAAGGAACTAATACCTCTCCATCTTTAGATTTTTCAAGATTAAGATTCTTAGTGTAAATAGTTGGTTCTTTGATAACTGCATGTATTAACTCACCTGTTCTTGATTCAAAAGTTATATCTTTTACAAAACCAAGTCTTTTACCTTCTTTTGTAACAATTAACCTTCCAATAAAGTCTTTTAATGGTTTTTTATCACCGACCATATTAAAAAGATAAGTAAGTTGTTTATAAACTTTTCTATATAAAGGCAGATAGGTTAATTAAAAGAGTATTAATCAAGAGTAGTATAAAAATCCTTAAATTTTTTAAGAAAATGTGAGTTAAAAGGTTAAAATTCTCGAAAATCTGGTTTTCAGGGTATTTTCATGTATACTGAATTTGAAAGGTAGAAACCAAAAAGAAGGGTTTTAAAACTATTAGTAATGGAACTAATAAAAATTTTGAAGAGATTTTATCAAAATTGGAATAGAAATGGGATTTTTGGTTTAAATATGATTAATTAAGCTCAAAGAAGTGTGAGGTGTGACCCTATGATTTCGTTTGGAGAAGTTTTTAGAAAGGTTTATAAAGGAAATAGAAATTTTAGTTTTTAATTTTTTATTTATAAATATTTATATATTATATTATATTATATTATATTATATATTATGTATAATATTATGTTATATTATACAGTTTAGATTGTGCATATTATATACTATAAATCACCTGTTATTTTTTAAATTTAATAGAAAAATAATAAAACGATTTTCTTTTTTTAATATATATATATATTGCCTTTAAATTTTAGTTCCATAAGAAATATAGGTGTCTCACCTCTATTGTAGATACAACTTTTTATAGACTTTTTATTTTTATATACGACAAATTTATTTTATTCTTTAAATTATTTTTAAAAAAGTATATTTTTGAAACTAAGAAACCTTATAAATCATAGTTATCTTAAAATTGAACTGGGGTTAAAAGAGGAATGAAAGTTCAAAAAATATTTGATTCGTTTATGAGCAGTAATATTTTTAATAATAAAGGAGTTTTACAAAGCAATTATACTCCTGAAACTATACCCCATAGGGATAAAGAGATTGAACAAATTGCTTCAATTTTGGCTCCGGCTTTAAGGCAGGAAAGAACAAGCAATCTTTTTGTTTATGGCAATACTGGAACTGGTAAAACTCTTTCAATTCATTATCTTAAGAATGAACTTTTAAAGAGAAGTGATAAGTCCCCCCTGAGGGTGGAATATCTTAATTGCAAGCTAAGAAAAGTTGCTGATACAGAGTATAGGATTTTAGCGGAACTTATTAAGAAATTTGGTCATGAGGTTCCTGCAACTGGTCTTCCAACAGACCAGGTTTACAATAAATTTATAGAGGTTATTGAACAGGAAAAGCAGTTTATCATCTTAATTTTGGATGAGGTTGACCAAATAGTGAAAAAAATGTCGGATGGTTTTTTGTATAATTTAATGAGGATTAACACTGAGCTTTCTAAAACTCAGTTAAGCGTAATCGGAATAAGCAATGATGTCACTTTTTTAGATAATATTGACCCCAGGGTAAGGAGCAGTTTAAGCGAGGAAGAGATTATTTTTCCACCTTATAACGCTCTTCAACTTCAGGACATTCTTAAGACGAGAGCAGAACTGGCATTCAAGAAAAATGTAGTTGGGGAGGGAGTTATTGCTAAATGTGCTGCGATTGCAGCAAGAGAACATGGTGATGCAAGAAGAGCATTAGATTTATTGAGGGTGGCAGGAGAATTAACTGAAAGAGAGGGATTAGCCAAAATAAGCTTGAAATATATAGATCAGGCAAATGCTAAAATTGAGAAAGATAAAATTCTTTCTATTATTGAAACAGAACCAAAACAATTTCAAGCTGTAATTCTTGCAATAATTGAGCTTTCTGATAAAAATAAAGATAAGATATTTACTGGAGAGGTTTATCAGGCTTATCAGGATGTTTGTAAAAGGGCAAGAATGGAAATGCTTACCCAAAGAAGGATAGGAGATATTATTAGTGAGTTTGATATGCTCGGATTGATTAATGCTAGTGTAATCAGTAAAGGGAGGTATGGAAAGACAAGGGAAATAAAACTTGCTATTTCGAAACAAATAATTGAAAGAGCTAAGAAAATAATTAACGAATCTTTGGGATTTGCTTGATTAGGATTTGAGAGGGGCCACGATTCTCTGATATATGTGGCGACTTCAAAAATGAAGGAACAAATATTGCACCACTGTTTAAAGAAAGGAATTTTATTAGATAGTGGGGCGTTAAATTTTTTAGATAGTTTTAGAGATTTTGCACAGGTTGCAATTATTATTGAGAAGATAGACCCCTCGCATGGGAATATTATCACAAAAAACATCCTTTCTGAACAAATTATCAATAATGAGGAGAAAAAAGAGGAGAAAAGGTTCAGGGATGAGGACTATAAATTAATTGAACCACGGGTAGATATTGTTTCTTCATGGGTTTTACCCGCCAGAAAAATTGTGGTGGGGGATTTTGTCAAGCATTTTCGTTCAAGGTTTATCGAAATTTCAAAAATTATCCAATCTAGAACAGAATCAGAGAATTTAGCTTCCATAAACAGAATCAGCGGAAATAGACAGAATGTTTCAATTATTGGAATTGTTTCAGATAAAAGAATAACTAAAAATAAAAATATTCTTTTGGAAATAGAAGATTTAACTGGAAGAACTGTTTGTTTAGTCAATCAAAACAAAGAAAAAGTTTATTCAATTGCAAAAGACGTTGTTTTAGATGATATCATATTGTTAAGATGCTCTGGAAGCCGGGAAATGCTTTTTGTTAATGATATTGTTTATCCGGATATGTTTTTAAGCAATAAGAAAAAAAGTCCGGTTGAAGAAAATGTTTTGTTTACTTCTGATTTGCATGTTGGAAGCAATAAATTCTTAGAAGATAATTTCCTCAAATTTATTGATTGGATAAATGGAAAAAATCATAAGACTTCTGATTCTGACAAAGTGAAGTATCTTTTTATTGTAGGAGATTTAATTGATGGAGCAGGAATCTATCCCGGCCAGGAACATGAGCTTAACATAAAGACTATAAAAGACCAGTATAACATGGTGGCAGAATTGCTGTCCAAAATCCGGAAAGATGTTAAGATTATCCTTTGTGCGGGAAATCATGATTCATTGAGAATGGTTGAGCCACAACCACTTTTAGATTTAAAGTATGCTGAAAATTTATACGAACTAAAAAATATTATTATGACTACAAATCCAAGCACAGTTAACATTGCAGCAAGAAAAGATTTTCAAGGGTTTAATGTTATGATGTATCATGGTTATAGTTTTGATTATTATGCTAATAATGTCGATTATTTAAGGGTTAATCAAGCGTACCAAAATCCTGAGATGATAACTAATTTCCTGTTCAAGAGAAGGCATTTGGCCCCAACACATTCTTCTACTCTACTTTTCCCACATAGCGAAGACTCAATGATTATTAAAGAGGTCCCAGATGTTTTTGTTTCAGGACATATTCATAAATCTGGAATTTCCCATTATAAAGATGTAATTGTTATTTCTGCTTCTTGCTGGCAGGGAAGAACTGCTTTTCAGGAAAAAGTGGGGCATATACCCGATCCGTGTAAGGTTCCTTTGCTGAATTTAAAGACCAGATCTATCAAGGTTTTAGATTTTTCAGGAGAAGAAAATGATAAGTAAGTATTTTAAGGCATTAGAAGAGGGAGTTGCAATGGCATATAAAATTGCAGGAGAGGCAAAAAGCAAGGGGTTAGACCCGGTTTCAAGGGTAGAGATTCCAATAGCCAAAACTCTTGCAGAAAAAGTAGTCGGGCTGATTAGTACGGTTTATCCCCAAGTCAATGATCCTAGAATTGTAAAAAGAATTTTAGAACTTGAAAAAGAGTATGGGGCTTTAGACCCGGCTGTTTGTTTGAAAATTGCAGAAGAGATTGCAAAAGAGAGGTATTGCAAGTTTAAGACTCATTTAGAAGCAATTGAGGCTGGAGTAAGAATTGGTCTTGCTTACACTACTCTGGGAGTGGTTAGTTCACCAATTGAAGGATTCACAAATATTAAACTTAAAAAGACTAAGGATGGAAAAGATTTTTTCTCTGCTTATTACTCTGGTCCAATAAGGTCTGCAGGAGGAACGGCAGCAGCGTTTTCATTGATAATTGTGGATTATTTAAGGGAGAGTTTAGGTTATGCTAAATACGACCCTGTTGAAGAAGAGGTTAAGAGAACAGTTACAGAGGTTTATGATTATCATGAGAGGATTACTAATCTTCAGTATCTTCCAACTCCTGGAGAGATTGAGATTATTGCAAAGAATATTCCTCTGATGATAAATGGAGAACCAAGCGAGGAGAAAGAAGCAAGCAACTATAAAGATTTAGAGAGGGTTGAAACAAATTTGTTAAGGAGCGGGTTTTGTCTTGTGTTGGCAGAGGGGCTTTCCTTGAAGGCGCCAAAGATTTTGAAGATAGTTATGAAGTTAAGGGAAAGAGGGTTTAAATTAACTGATTGGGATTTTCTTAAAGAATTTGTTGATTTGCAGAAAAAGAGAACTAATAAAGCAGAAAAAACAGCAGTTTATATTCAGGATTTAGTTGCAGGAAGGCCGGTTTTTGGTCATCCATCTTATTCTGGAAGTTTTAGATTAAGGTATGGCAGAACAAGAACTAGCGGGTATTCTGCACTTGCAGTTCATCCTGCAACAATGGCAATTTTAAATGGTTTTATCGCAGTTGGAACTCAACTTAAAATAGAGAAACCAACTAAGGGGGCTGCAGTAACAAGCTGTGATAGTATCGAGGGACCAATTGTTAAATTTAACAATGGTAATGTAAAACAGATAACTGATTTTAACGAGGCTGTAAGAGAATATAAAAATGTAAGCGAGATATTATATTTGGGGGATCTTTTGGTGCCATATGGGGATTTTTTAAACAGAAATTATCCTCTTGCTCCTGCAGGGTACTGTGAAGAGTTTTGGAGAGAAGAATGTGGAGAGAATTCTAAGGAGATTAGCCTGGAAAAAGCACTTGAATTTTGCAAGCAAGGCAGGCCATTGCATCCAGATTATATTTTTTATTGGTCTCAGATAAGCTATGCTCAGCTAGCTGCTCTTTTAACATGGTTTTTAAGTTCAAGGTTTGAGGAAAAATTAATTTTACCTTATAACCAAACTGAAAAAGAAAAATTTTCTGTTGGAAAACGAGCACTAGAGATTTTAGGAGTAGAACATATTGTAAGTGTGGAGAATGTGATAATCGGAAAAGAAACAAGTCTGGCACTTCTGGCAAATTTAGGAATTAAGAGCGGTTCTTTTAGAGAGTGTTCAGAGGAAATTTTTAAAAAAATTGACAGGTTAGAAGAGAAGCCAAATCCTCTTTTGATTATTAATTTGATTTCTGGAATTAAAATAAGGGATAAAGCCGGCACTTTTATTGGTGCAAGGATGGGGAGACCTGAAAAGGCAAAGTTGAGAAAGCTTATTGGAAGTCCGCATGTTCTTTTTCCAGTAGGAGAAGAGGGTGGAAGATTAAGAAGCATTCAAGAGGCAGTAAATGCGGGGAGTGTTAAAGCCGATTTTCCAAATTATTTTTGTGAAAGATGCAAGTATGAGACTGTTTATCCTAGATGTGAGATTTGTGGAGACTCCACAGTCCGAAGAAGTTATTGTTATGAATGCGGGGAAAAGTTTTTTGAAGAAAAATGCCCAACTCATGAAAAGGGTCAGACTTATTCCAGCAGAAGAATTGATGTAAAATCTTATTTAGAGAGTGCAACAAAAATGCTGGGCTTAATGAAAACAGAGCTTCCAGCATTGATAAAGGGAGTAAGGGGAACTTCTTCTGGGAACCATATTCCTGAACATCTTGCAAAAGGAATTTTAAGAGCTAAGTTTAATCTTCATGTAAATAAAGATGGAACAATAAGGTATGATGCAACTGAGATTCCAATTACCCATTTTAAGGCAAAAGAGGTGGGAGTTGATGTTGAGAAATTAAAAAGTTTGGGTTACGTTAAAGATATCCATGGGAAAGTTTTGGAGAATTCAGACCAAGTTTTAGAGCTTTTCCCCCATGATGTCATTCTTCCTTCATGTCCAGATACGCTTGATGAAAAAGCAGAGGATGTATTTATAAATATTGCAAAATTTGTTGATTTGCTTCTGACTAAATTTTATAAAATTAAATCTTTTTATAACATCAAAAAAAAGGAAGATTTGGTGGGGCATTTGGTTGCATGTATTGCTCCCCATAATTGTGCAGGTGTTGTAGGAAGAATCGTAGGATTTAGTAAAACCCAGGGTCTGTTGGCTTCTCCGTATATGCATGCGGCTATGAGGAGAGACTGCGATGGCGATGAGGCGGCAGTTATGCTGCTTTTAGATATGCTAATTAATTTTTCTAGAGAGTATTTGCCAGTGCATCGGGGTGGAACACAGGATGCTCCACTTGTTTTAAATACAAGAATACGGGCCGGAGAGGTAGACGATATGATATTTGACTTAGATGTTTCATGGAAATATCCTCTTGAGTTGTATCTTGCTGCTGAACAAAATAAACCAGCTTATGAAGTGAAAATAGAAACTTTGAAAAGCAGGGTGGGTGGAAATGAAGAATTTGTCAATTTGGGGTTCAATCATGATACCGATGATATTAATACGGGGTATACTTGTTCATCTTACAAAAGCCTGGTCACTATGCAGGACAAGGTGCAGAAACAAATGGAGCTTGTTGAGAAAGCAAGAAGTGTTGATGCAAGAGATGTTGCAAGGTTAGTTATTGAGAGACATTTTATCAGAGATATAAGGGGCAATTTAAGGAAATTTTCTACACAAGAATTTCGGTGTGTTGGATGCAATGCTAAATATAGAAGACCGCCATTGCAAGGAACGTGTGTCAAATGCAATGGCAAGATTATCTTTACAATATCTGAGGGGAGTATAATGAAGTATGTTGAGCCTGCAATTCAGCTTGCAGAAAAATACGATGTTCCAGAATACCTTAAGCAGAGCTTGGATTTAACAAAGAAGCAGATAGAGGGTGTTTTTGGAAAAGAAACAGAGAAGCAAGAAGCGCTTGCAAGATGGTTTTAAATTATTTTGTTTTCCTAAGTTTGGAACTTTATTTCTAAATATTTATTAATTTTTTTATGGAGTCATATTTTTGCAGGGTTTTAGTGCTTGTTTCTTCTTTTATATCTTCTAATCTTTTTATGACGCCATCCTCTTGTTTTTGGAAAATAGATTCCAGTTCTGGGGCTTACCCCGTAGCTTGCTACGGCAGCTTTAATAATAACTAAACTTATTCTTATTAATGGAAGTAATGCATGCTTGCCATTGTACCTACAGAATAAGGTATCATATGGTTTTTGTTCTGAAATACAGAAAGGAGTTAGTTACTAAAGAAATCTTTGAATTTATGAAAGAAGTTTGCAGAGGTATAGAAGAAAGATATTATCTCAAATTTGATGCAATTGGTCATGAAGAAGATCATATACATATTTTGGTGCGAGGAGCACCGAGGTATTCTCCCTCAAGAATAATGCAAATTTGTAAAGGTGTTCTTGCAGTTCAAATATTTAAAAAATTTCCAAGGTTAAAAGAAGATGAGTTATGGGGTGGAGAATTTTGGAGTGATGGTGGTCATGTGGACACAGTTGGAGATGGAAGAGCATTGGATGAAGTAAGAAAATATGTCTTATCACAAGGGAGAGATGCAAGTCAATTGACTTTATTCGAATTCGGTTAGATACCCCACAGCTTGCTGTGGCTGGGAGTTTTATTATAGCCAAATATTGGAATGGAGATTATAACTAAACAAATCAAAAAGATTTCTATAAAGCTATTCTTTTTCTTCACTTTATTCATCTTATATGTCAAGCTTAATATTTTAAAGTAAATATCTTTTTAAAGCATGTATTATTTCAGTTTACATGAGATTTAAAGAAGGATTAGCAACACTGGCGCTTACAGCAGGTTTGGCATTTGCTTCAAATATTTGCGGGCAGGAGAGTACATTAGCAAGCAGAGAAGGAGTTGCTAAAGTTGCAGTTGAAAGAAAAGATAATTATACGCTATTAAAAGACTATCTTGCCAGATTTTCAGACAGCCTTCTTAACGAGATGGCAGAAAAATCAAAGATAGCTGGTAAAAATTTAAAAAAATATGGTAAAGATTTTAGAGAAGCTTATCTCAATGTTCACATTTCTTGTCTGGAATTTGCAAAAAAATCACTTGAAAAAGGAATAGATGCAGAAAGTGCTTATTCAAAAGTAGCGGGTGATATATGCGGGAGTTTTGAAAAATATTTTGATAGAGCAAATTATTCAGACAAAAATGTTCTTAAAGCAGAAGAAGAATGGGTGAGGGAAAGGGTAAAATTTTTCTCTGCTCTTTTGAAAGCAGAGGGAAGATTTAAGTCCGGAGAGGAAATCATACTTGCTGTTTACCCCGGGAATTCTTACTCAGATTACATCACCTTGCAAAATCAGAGGACAGCAGAACTTTATACTGCATTGGAAAATACTATGGGTGACTTAGAATGGTGGCTTGGAGGAAAGACAGAAATTAACAATGCAAGTACTGCTGCCCAAAATTTTTATTTAAATTCTGTGCCAAAATAATATGCTGCAGCCAAAACCACTTTTTGTTGAAAGAATGAAAACTCTTCTTGAAGACTATGATGCCTTTTACGAGATTTCTGGCAAGGAGCTTACAAGAAGCATAAGATGCAACACCTTAAAAATTTCTCCTGAAGAATTAAAAAGAAAACTTGAAGCAAAGGGGTGGAAAATAAAGCAGATATCTAAAGAGTTTCCTGAGATTATGATTGTTGAGAACAGATTACTTCCAGGAGAACTTGGAAAAGCAGAAGAACATATTTTGGGTTATTACTATGTTCAGGAGCTTTCTTCTATGATGCCAATGCTTGCTTTAAATCCACAGCCAGGAGAGATTGTTTTAGATTTATGTGCTGCTCCAGGAAGTAAGACAACACAGGCAGCCGCCATGATGAAAAATAAAGGAACAATAATTGCAAATGACAACTCATTAGGAAGAATAAGAATTTTAACATCTAATCTTGAGAAAAACGGGGTTATGAATGCTGTTGTTACTAGAAATGATGCTGTCCAACTTTGTGATAGGCTTGTCAAAACAGGAATTAAGTTTGACAAGATTCTTTTAGATGTTCCGTGTTCAGGAGAAGGAAACATAAGAAGCAATCCCAAAACATATCTTATTTGGAATATTAAACAGGTAAAAAAACTTTCAAGAATGCAGAGAAAAATAGCTGCCTCTGCAATTAAACTTTTGAAATCTGGGGGAGAGTTGATATATTCTACCTGCACTCATTCTCCTGAAGAGAATGAAGAAAATGTAAATTTTCTTTTAGAAAATTTTCCTCTTGAGGTTGAGAAAATAATCCTGCCATTAAAGTGCAGACCTGGAATTTCGGAGTGGAGAGGAAATAAGCTTAACAATCAAATTGAAAATGCGTGCAGGATTTATCCTCAGGACAATGATACAGAAGGATTTTTCTTGTGCAAGATGAGGAAGAAAGATTAAGTAGCTTTTCTTTTAGCATCACTTAGAATTTGTTTTGCTCTTTTGTAGTATCCACTATCATCCCGGTTTATCCCAACATAACTTAATTTTTCTATAGCCCCACTTGCAATTTTAGCTGCAGAACTATATTTCTTGCTTTCCAGTTCAGTTTGAGCATCTTTTAATTGTTCTTTAACTTCCCGAACTTCTGGTTTGAATCCATCTAACCAATCTTTGAACTTATTGAACCCATTTTTAATCATATCATAATTAATGTTTAAATACTTATAAATGTTTTCTTTTTTATGCATCTAAATTTTTTATCAAGGCAGGAAAAGAAAAAATTTATTGAACAGCTTAACGAGCAGTTTGGCATAACTGATTTGCCCTTCTTACTTGTTCATTCAGGGAAAGAAAAAATCAGAGCTATATCATGTTCTTTATCAACAGATGAGTTAAGGGAGCTTAGCAGGAATGTGAATATTGATGCAGTGGGAATTTATCTGCTAAAAATTGAGCCAGATGGACTAAGGTTAAGCATAGAGGCAACACACATGTTAAAAGAGCAGATAAAGAAAAATATTCTGGAGTTAAATAAATCGCAGGTTCAAGAATGGCTTAGGGGAAATGATGTTGAAGTTGAAGATGAGCAGACAGGCTATGTGGTCATAAAACACAAGGAGGATTTTTATGGATGTGGAAAACTTTCAAATAAAATTCTGCGGAATTTTGTGCCAAAAGAGAGAAGGATTAAGAACTAGTTTCTGTTTCTAGACCATCCTCCGGTATTCCCCCATTCCTCTTTTTAGCCCTGAAAGAAGTCAAGCTTCTCCAACTTTTATAAACTCCAGTTTCAGGAATAATAACTGCCCCTAACAGCTTTTTTTCTCCAAAACCTTCTGCACTATAAACTGGCATTACCTCGCAAGGAATATTCCATTTTCTTTTTCCCTTTTTCCAAAACCCTAAATCCACCCCGAACCTTTTGGTGTTTGCATTCTCTTTAATTGCCCCATCAAGTATTGCACTAGTTCTTATAACAGAGTGATATCCTAAATTTTCTGACTCTTGGTCAGTATATCCAAGTATGTTAAGTACATCTTCGTTTAATTCAGTTGGACCTCCGCCAAAATCAACATACATCATAGCCAGGGGGTTTATGTTAACACTTGCTCTTGCCTGGCCTATTGTCGACATAACAGGTTCTATTCTTACTCTATTTTTCAAATGTAATATTTCAGATTGTGCTGAACGTAGGTTTGTTCCCAGAGAATCGATTATTCCTTCTAACTGATGGATTCTTTCTTTTTGTTCAGCAATTGCTCTGCCACGGATTACCCTATCATAAACTCTTTGATCTTGTAAACTTTTTACCCTATACTTTGCATCTTCAATACCTCTTTCTTTTCCGGAAATTACTGCCCTATACTGCCCAATCCCATTAGCTAAAACATCGACTTCTTGAGGTGTTAGGGAATATTGGTTAAGTCTTTTTCTTAATGGTTGCTCACCTGCAATTACTTCTGCATAATACTGCCAGATATCTAAAACCCTGTGTAGAAAGTCTATTGCCTTACCCCCGAAACTTCTCTTTTCCATAAAAAGACTAAGAGCTTTTGATATTTAGACTTTTCTATATCTTTAAAAACAAAGAAAATATCTAAGAATATGGTAAATGAAAAAGCACTAGAGAAAGCAAACAAGATATGCCGAGAAACTATTAGTTATGCAAAAAGTATAATTAAGCCCGGAATGTTGCTTTTAGATATAGCTGAAAAAATAGAAAATAAAATCATCGAGCTTGGGGGCAAGCCAGGATTTCCAACAAACTTATGTATAAATGAGATTGCGGCACATGATACTCCTTCTTCAAATGATGAAAGAATAGCAGAAGGATTATTGAAAGTAGATATTGGGGTTTCTGTTGATGGGTGGGTTGCAGATTATGCATTTTCACTTGATTTGGAAGATAATGAAGAGAACAAACAGCTGATAGAGGCAAGCGATAAAGCACTGGCAGCTGCTTTAAGAATGGTAAAAAAAGGCGTAAAACTTGGAGAGATTGGTAAAGCAATTGAAGAAGAGATTGAGAAAAAAGGATTTACCTCTATAAAAAATCTGTCGGGTCACGAAATAGGGCATTATGAGCTTCATGCAGGGCTTACAATCCCGAATTATAGTAACAAGAGTGATGTTGAGTTAGATGGGGGGATTTATGCTATTGAACCATTTGCAACATCAGGACAGGGTCTAATTTATGATGGAAAAGAAAGTGGAATTTTCAGAATTGAAAATTCTGGAAATGTCAGAGATGCAACTGCAAGAAAAATCTTAAAATTTGTTGAAGAAGAATATAAAACCCTCCCTTTTTGTGAGAGATGGATAAAAAAGAAATTTCCAAACAGCAGGTTTGCCATCTCTCTTTTGAAAAAATCAGGAATTTTGCATGAATATTCTACATTAGTTGAAAAATCACACAAGCCAGTAAGTCAGTCAGAGGCGACTGTTATAATTTAACCAGCATAAGCTGGCCCTTCCAGGGCAGCTCTTGCTGATTTAAGATAATCTTCTTCTACTTTCCTATATCTCTGAACATCATTCTTACTTACACTTGGTCTTACTTTTTTCATTGCCTCTTCAAAATCTTTTTTTGTTACTTTATCTGCTTTCATATTTTTTCTTAAAGCAATTATTGCAGCCTCTCTGCATAATGACTCTATGTCTGCACCAACATATCCCTCTGTTCTGGCAGCAATGTCTAAAATACTAACATCTTTTGACAGTGGCATGTTTTTAGTATGAATCTTAAGAATCTCCTCTCTTCCTTCTTTAATTGGAACATTTACAAGAAGAATTCTGTCAAATCTCCCTGGTCTTAACAGGGCAGGGTCAAGCATATCTGGACGATTTGTAGCTCCAACGACAACCACATTTTCAAGCTCTTCTAAACCATCCATTTCAGCAAGAAGCTGATTTAATACTCTCTCTGTAACTTTTGATCCAGGGTCAGCTCCTCTCCTTCCAGCCATTGCATCTACTTCATCAAAGAAAATAACACATGGAGAAACCTGTCTTGCTCTCTCAAAAATCTTTCTTACTCCTTCTTCGCTTTTTCCAACCCACATGCTTAGTAAAGAAGGACCCTTAACCTGAATAAAATTAGCCTCGCTTTCATTTGCCACAGCTTTTGCCAGCAAGGTCTTTCCGGTTCCAGGAGGCCCATAAAGCAACAATCCTCTCGGAGGTTTAATTCCTAAACGTGTGAAAGCCTCAGGATTTTTCAATGGCCATTCAACAGCTTCTTTTAATTCCTGTTTGACACTTGCTAACCCTCCAACATCCCCCCATTTAAGATTTGGAGTTTCTACAAGAACCTCCCTCATAGCACTTGGTCTTACAACTTTAAGTGCATCCTTGAAATCCCTTTCTGTTACAATCAGTTTTTCTAAAATTTCTTGTGGAATTTCTTCATTTTCCTTAAGCTTTAATCTTGGAAGAACTTTTCTCAAAACAGCCATTGCAGCTTCTTTTGCAAGTGCAGAAATATCAGCGCCAACAAATCCATGAGTAACTGCTGCTAAATCTTCTAAATTCACATCTTTTGATAGTGGCATATTTCTAGTATGAATCTTTAAAATTTGCAGTCTTCCATGTTTATCCGGGGCATTAATCTGAACTTCTCTGTCAAATCTCCCAGGTCTTCTTAATGCAGGGTCAATTGAATTTGGCCTGTTTGTAGCTCCGATAACAACCACGCTCCCTCTTGATTTTAAGCCATCCATCATTGTCAATAATTGGGAAACAACTCTTCTCTCAACCTCTCCAAAAGCTTCTTCTCTTTTTGGAGCAATTGCATCTATTTCATCAATAAAAATTATAGCTGGCGCTGTTTTTTCTGCTTCTTCAAATTTATCTCTTAAATTTTTCTCACTCTCTCCATAGAATTTTGACATTATCTCGGGTCCATTAAGCAAAATAAAATTAGCCTCGCTTTCATTTGCCACAGCTTTTGCCAGCAAGGTCTTTCCGGTTCCAGGAGGCCCGTGCAATAAAACTCCTTTTGGAGCTTCTATTCCAAGTTTATTGAAAATTTCAGGATGCTTTAATGGCAGTTCTACCATCTCTCTTATCTTCTTAACTTCTTCTTCCAGCCCTCCAAGGTCCTCATAAGTCACATCCGGAATTTTATCTTCTGAAACTTCCACTGCTTTTGGAGAGAGGCTTAACTCTGTATTCTCTGTTATTATACATGGCTGATTTGGCTGTGTTGAAACTACTAAGAATTTAGTCTGATTCATAATCGGCATTCCTGGAAAGTCCATCCCCTCAAATGCCTTTCCAAAAATATTGAAAATATCTGAGAATTCATCTTCCATAATGTCTCTTCTCCTTTCTGTCCCTCCAAGAACAACAATATCTCCCTTGACAACAGCTCTTCCAAGCATTCCTCTTCTTAAGATGTCTGGATTTCCACGGACGATTATATTCTTTTGAGCAGGAGCAATTAAAACTTTTTTAGCTTCTTTTATCTCTGCTTTTTTAACAGTAACCATCTCTCCGATGCTTGTTTTTGCATTTCTTCTTATGATTCCATCAATTCTTATAATTTGCTCTCCAACATCAATAGGGTATGCCCGGTCCACGATAGCTACTGTTTCACTATCTCCTTTGATTATGATTATGTCCCCCCTTTTTAATCCAAGGCGTTTCATTAATTCAGGGTCAATTCTGGCAATGCCTCTGTAAGCATCATCCTGCATTGCTTCTACAACTTTTAGTTTAAAATCTTTTAGTGCCTCACTCATTTTAATTATCTTCTCCTTTTAGGTTTTTAAGGTTTTCTCCAAACTCAATAGAAAGTTTTCCCGCTTCTTCAAAACAAAGCTTTACCATTTCATTGAATATTTTCTCCTGTTCGTGTATGAAGTTTACTATTTCTCTTGGGATTGAAACAGTGTAGCTGTTTCCAACCATTCTCATCTTGACTATGAATTCTTTATTTTTAAGATTTTGGAAGCTATTATAATCTTCTATGTCTTTTGGGTGATATATTCTGTTGCCACATTTTGGACATTGAAGAATTCTTATGACAAACCCATTTTTAATCAGCTGTGCAGGTCTCATTAATACTTCGCATTTGTTGCATAAAACTTTGTTGTCAAATATGTCGCCCATCTTAGTATTTTTAAATTGCTTAAATATAATCCTACAAGCCAAAATAAATTGGCTTGTAGGAAAGGAGGTAAGTGTATATCCTTTATGTATACACAAGAAATATACACTATTTAAATGTTTTGGCGGTGTGCCTTAAGTTTTCTGTCCTTAAATAATATGCAATTTTCATAACCGTTGGCATCTCTGCAAGGAGGAAGTTCATGAAGCTCGATAGCACAATAACCCTTGGATAGCTCACAATTTGGATTTTTTGCCATTCTGCATTTAACATCAGATTTGCCTCGAGTCTCTTGAGCAAAGTGTTTGTCCATTATACAAGAATATAACTGCTATTTTTAAACTAACTAAAATACAAAATCAAAGAGAAAGAATAAAAAAATAAAATTATCTTATCCTGAAGGTTACAGAAACATCTGCATTGATGTTAACCTGGCTAGGTGTTATGTCTGCAGTTGCTTTTTCTAGAGAAACACCACCATCTTCTGCCCTGTAAAGAGGGTATGGGTAGTAGTCATAGTTGTTTGTTGATACAGAAACAACTCCAACAACTTTCTTTCCTAAACCTGCAGCAATAGCATCTGCTTTCTTTCTTGCGTCTTTTGTAGCTTCTTCTAATTGCACAGCTTTATTTTCATTTTGCTTTTCTAATGAAAGCTCAAAGTTTATGTAACTTACCAAAGCCCCATCATCAACAACAGCATCTACAATTTTGCCAACATTATTAAAATCTTTTGTAGAAACCTTAATTGTCTGTGTTGCAGTATACCCTGTGATGTCTTGCTTGCCAGAAGCCCAGTCATAGTTTGGGTAAATAGAGTATTGTTCTGTTTCTATATTTTTTCTTTCAAGACCAAGCTTAATCAAAGAAGTCATCACATCATCTCTTATAACAGCAATTCTGTTTTTCGCATCTTCTGCAGACTTGTTTATAGACTGTATATTCAAGTAAACAACAGCTAAATCAGGCATGATTTTTGTTTCTGCACTGCCAGAAGTTGTTATTGTAACCACCTTGTTAAGCCCAGTAATAGCGACTACTGACACAACTGCAACCGCAATTATAGCCACTACAATCACAACAGCTAAATTTGTTTTCATTTATTTTTACCCCCTTTTAAGTTTATTATTAAATATAATACAACAGCAAATAAAACTCCTATAAAGAACCATGCCCAGACAGGGAGTGCTGAAATCTGCTGTGCAAAATAAGGTGTTGCAGTGTTTGCCGCATCTGCAACTGATTTCAAAGCTCCTGTTTGTGCACCTTCGGGGAAGTTATATACTCTGTCTTCTACAATATTTTTCAGAGAGTAGTATTTCAGCAACAATGAGACAATTGCCCCTGAAAAAAGAACAATTGCAAGATTTTTTATGTTCTTGAAAACAGATTTTGGCTGAATAAGGATTTTTTTATTTGAAAGGCGATACATATCTATTTTTCTACCCTTGACACTATAAAAGAAGTTCTTGCTTTTTTCTATTAAACCTGCCTGCTCAAGTTTTTTAAGATTATACTCTACTGTATTAATAGGAACTCCAAGATTTTTTGCAATATCCTTCTCACTTGCCTCTTTTTCTTCTGAGAGAAAATCTATAATTTTCTTGCATGTTGGATTGCTTATTACATCTGCAAGTTTCTTTGTTCTTTCGTCATCAAGCGAGAACATAAGATATTTTTCTGCCATGATATATTCAAGGGAACAAGGCTTTTAAAGCCAGCGATAATTTCAAGAAAGTTTGAAGTTATCGGTTTTTGTGTCCCTTATTAGTAACAAAAATAGAAAGGTTTAAAAGCCATTAAGTTCTGGGAAATATAACAAAATTAAACAAAGTTTAAAAATCAAAATAAGCTAGATTTAAAATGGAAGAGCAAAAAGAAAAATCTGAAATAAAAGAAAACATAAGAAAGTTTTGGAAATGGTTGAAAGGGGACAGCTTTGGGAGCTGGATAGTTTCAATTATTTTGGCATTTGTATTTGTAAAATTCATATTCTTCCCAGTCTTGTCTTTGATATTTGCAACTTCGTTGCCATTGGTTGTTGTAGAGTCAGGAAGCATGCACCATCCGCAAACTTTTGCCGGTGGAATAATTGGAATTAGTGATTTTAATGCATGGTACGCTAATGCCGAGGGGTGGTATAACATCAGAAATATTTCCCTTGCTGACATGGAAGACTGGTCTTTCAAAAACGGTATGGACAAAGGAGATATAATTCTGGTTTATGGAAAGAAAGACCTGGGGGTGGGAGATGTGATTATATTTGAAGCTGATCAAAAATACCCAATCATTCACAGAGTGGTTAATAAGACAATAGTGAACGGCAGGGTTATTTATGAAACAAAGGGGGACAATAACAATGACCAGTTGCCTTTTGAGAAAGAAGTAACACAAGACGAGATTATTGGAAGTTCATTATTAAGAATTCCTAAACTTGGCTGGATAAAACTGGGTCTCGTAGAACTTCTTGATAAGATTAGGGGAAATTAGCTTTGGAAAAGAGCTCTTGACGAATGCATTGATACAGTTATAAGAGATTATGAACAAATGAATGCTCCCCCATGCACATCCAAAATTAGTGCTGAGATAATGTTCAAATTTTATTATCCCCCATACGCATTATTTGATGAAACTCAGACAGAAAAACTGTGTGGAAGATTGACTACATTATTTGATAGAAGAAAAGCAACAAGAATGAGAATTGATTATAACCGAAAAATGAGGGCTAAGAAACCTTAAGCCAGTCTAATTTTACAACATAGCCTGTAGCAGTTCCTATGTTCTTGAATGTATGCCCCATCCATGAAAAATAATAAGAAACAAAATGCTTAATGCCATCACTTGTTTTTATATTCACATTTTTCTCACTAATAATAAATAAAGCTCCTATCATCAGGAACATTACAAGAAACATTAAGAACCTCATTTTAGTCAGGAGGATTGTCTTTCGCTATTCCCCAATCAAGCCTAGTTGCCTCTCCTGTGACTGTTTTCAGATTATCAAAGGATTTAACAACCCACCCAGCATATATCTTTCCCGCCTGATCAAGTCCACTCAAGGATTTTAGATTTATCCCTTCATCTGAAATAACTTTTGAAAAGCTTACATAAAAGAGTAATGAAAGAATCAAAAGAGCAACTATAGCAGTCTTATGGCTGATATACCTGATTTTTATTACAACTAAGACCATTACAATCAAGATGCCTATAATTAACCAGTTCATTTTCCCCTTTTTGTGATTATATTAACATTTTTCTCTTTAAATATTTTTCTCTATCTCACAATCTTTATGGCTTTCCCGCTTACAATCGCCTCTGCAATCTTCTTTCTTCCTGATTTTAAGATTCTTGAAAGTGTTGGCTGGGAAATTCCCATTTGTTCTGCTGCCCCCTCTTGTGGAACATCATTCATATCAACGAGCCTGACAGCTTCAAATTCAGGCATTAAAAGGACAGTTTCCTCTAATTCAACCATTCTTATTCCTGCTGGCTTAAAATAGCAGGAATTTGGCCTACCCCTAACTCTTCTTCTTATGCAAGGTCTTGCCATTTTCCCTCTCCAGTTTTATTTTACATTTAGGACACTCTAAACTTGAACACGGAACACCCCTTTCATGCATAATCTTATATCCACATTTGAGGCAGACGCAATACCCTCCAGACCCGTTTCTTTCAATACTCCCCGCATGCCATCTTAACCCTCTCCCAAACTTTATGTTGGAAATTGGTTCTGGTTTGTTGAAATAGCCATCTATCACCCCATGGCTTTTAATCTGGATTGCTACATACTCAAGATTTTTAATTTCAGATACAAGTTTTTCCTTTAATTTATCTGAAATTTTAGTCGCATCTTCAACACTTAACTTATTTGCAATTTTTATTTCAATATTGGCAGTTATTGCAGAGCCCTTTTTTTGAGTTTTTAGCTCAGAAATCTCTATGTTTTGTTTTTTTGCAATTTCTTTTATCTTAGATTCAACTTCTTCACCTGCAGAAACATCTAACAAAGAGTCAGTAGCTTCTTTTCCCAATGAAAAAGACTCTTTTATAATATACAACCCTATAAAAAAAGCAAGAATTGAATCAGCATAAATCCAGTAGTTTGATAATATTAATCCTGCAAATACTGCGATTGAAGTAAAGACATCAACTCTTGAATGAACTCCATCAGATAAAAGGGCAACTGAATTTTCTTTCTTCCCGTAGTGCATTTTTATTCTCGCAATAACCTCATTAACTATCGTTGAAAAAGCCATTATTCCCAAAGCAAGATAGCTTACTTCAATTAGAGAGGGATTATTAAACTCCCGATATGCCCCAAACATAATAAATGCACCCGTTAAAAATAAGATTAGGGTAATTACCAGACCAGCTAAAACTTCAAATTTATAATGTCCGTAGGGATGCCTTTCATCAACCGGTTTTTTAGATATTCTTATTCCAAGAAAGCTTATAAATGAAGAAAAAACATCCATCCCAGAATGAAGCCCTTCAGCAAAGATAGAGGCAGAGCCACTCAACATTCCAACTAAAATTTTTCCAAAACCTAAAATAAAATTAACAAATATTGACAGCCCTGCTATTTTTTCTTTCATCTTTTTCACCAATATCACTACTTCTTCATAGCTTTTAACTGTTTCTCTATCTCAAACTTTTCAGCTTCAATCTCTGCTAGTTCTGCTTCTAAGATTTTCTTTTCTTGGTCTTTAGATAAATTCACTGGAGAAGCTGCTCTTAGAGCAAAGCCTCTGCCCATTCCTCTTCCAAATCCCCTTCTGAATCCAAGTCCTCTTCCGCAAGGCCCTAAACCTCTTCCGGTTAATGGTCCTTGTCCGCTTGGTCCTGTTCCGTCTTGTCCTGGCATTTTATCCTCCCTGCCTTTTGGCCTGTTTAATTTCTCCTAATATTCTTATAGGAGTCTAAGAACCTTGGTTCTTATTATGAATATATATTCATTATACTATTTAAATGCTTCGGTTTTGAATTACTATTCATAAAGAATAAAAATGGCCTCGGAGGGATTTGAACCCCCGACACCCGGATTTCTATGTGTTCTCATTCATCAACTGTTTTGGTTGATATAACGTATTGAAGATACGTTTTTGACAGAAGATCTCAAAATTCTTTTTGAATCCTAGAAAATTTTTGTAATTTTCTGGAGCCAAAAAACTTTGTTTTTTGTGCTTTTGACGACTATCAGAAATTTTTAATTTCTGAAGTTTTTTAAATCTTCTCAATTAAGAGTCCGGTGCTCTAACCGGGCTGAGCTACGAAGCCATAAATAAAAAAGAAGTTTCTGGTTTAAAAATCTTTAGAATTATTATCTTATCGATATTCTCGCCAAGTATGCTTGCACTTAGTACATCTGAAGAATTTGGTTTCTGCTTCATCTGCAGCTCTTGTCTGTGTTGACCAGAAATAAGCCTCACCATTACCGCACTTCGGACAGGTGGCTGTTGTGACTGGAAGAACATTCATATCTTTCTCTTTAAGAATTCCCACCCTCTCTTCTTTCTTGATTTTTTCTATAGCCTCAATCTTAACTTTTCCCTTGGCAGTATAATTGCACCTTGGGCACCCAAACCTCTCTTTTTTCTTAATAAGAATTGAACCGCATTTTTGACAAAACTCCATCTTCCCTCTAAAAAAAATATATTTATAAAGCTTTTGTTTTTAGTAGAATGATGGAAAGCGAGCTAGAACGGATAAAAAAAGAATTTTCGGAGAAACAAAAGCAGTATAATCTCCCGGATTTTCAAACCTTAAATGAGATATTTGAAATAGAAAAAGTCACCGAGCATGAAACAGATACTTTATTAAGGGAGGTAAGGAAACATATAGTCGATAAAGCTCTTTCTTATCTAAGATTTTTAGAGATGCTGCTGAATCCTTCAAATGCTCCGTTATTTGTTTTCGGCATGACTCGAAATTTAGAGGCTGCTGATAAGCAGCTTATAGAGGGAGTGTATAAGGAATTATGTGAAATAGAGCTTGATGCAATCGGATTAGACAATCAGTATTCTGAAAAAAAAGAAGCAGAATTCATAACAAACAAAACAAAACAATGGAAAGAATCTTCTAAAGACATAGAAAAAATTCTCTTGTCTTTAAGAAAAAGCTGGAAAAGTTCCTCAATAAAAAAAGAAAAAGGTTATTTTGGATAGTTATCCTAGCTCATCAACACAAAGCTCAAATCCTGCGAGAGGCATTTTTATATGAAGATTCTTAATTATTCTAGGATGAATCTCCCCTATTGTCCCAATCTCTTTATCACCAAGAACAATTTTTCCAGTTCTTCCGGAAATATAATATGGATGTTCCGCTTCTTTTAATGAAAACTGCAGATTTAACATTCTTCCAAGATATTCTAAAATCTGTTTTATCTGTGTAAAATTGCACGGAACAGAGAAACATGCTAATTGGGTTTTTTCTTCTATGCCAGTCTCGCATTTCTCATTTTTCTTAAAAACTTTTCCAATTTCACATATTTTTTGAGGATATTCAGAGTCTACATTTTCTGCCAAAATTTTAAATAAAGATACAGAAAGGTCAGGCCTTAGAATTGTAAAATCTGTTTTTGAATCTTTAACCTTAATCTTATCCAGTTTTTCAGATTTTCCTGCTTTCTTAAGCATATCTTCATTAACTAAATGATATGTTGAAACTTCTAAGAATCCAAGACCAGCCAAAGTCTCAGATATTTTTCTCGCCAAAACCTGTTTTCTGTCTTCTTCGCCAATTGAGGATATTTCAGGTATTTCAGGAGAAAAGTTTTTATAGCCATAAGCAATTGCTATGTCTTCAGCTATATCGACTTCGTGGAGAATGTCTGTCCTATAGGCAGGCACTTCTGCGACCAGTTTATTATACCCATATCCCATTTTTCCAAGAAGTTTTTTGACATCATTTTCTTTAAGCTCAAGACCAAGAAGCTTATTCACATTTTCCAGATTAATTTTAAATTTTTCAGGCTTAAGGTCTGGGGTTATCACAGGTTTATTTTTATATTTTAAGTTCATTGAATAAATCCCTCCCCCAATATCAGCAAGCATTGTAACAAGTATATTTAGTGTTTTTTGCAGGATGTTAAAATCAAATCCAGAACACTCAATAAATACCTCTTTTGTCTCTTCTGTAATCTTGCCAGTCTTATGGCTGTTAATAATTGGAGGCATGCTTAGTATCTCACCCATTGCATCAACAAAAACTGGAAATTTCTTCTTTCCTTCAAGAAGATGACCGTATTCTCTTCCAGCAGAATGCTGAGAAAGAATCTGCAAGCCATCCATCTCTCTCCCAGATTCAAGCGGAACAAACTTAATGTCTTGAGGATTTCTTGCTTCATATTTTACAGGAAGTTTTATTTTCTCTAATGGGTAAATTCCAATTGCAACTTTTTTCCTGTTTCTTCCTAAAGTGTTATGGATTTTTTCCTGAATATCAATTATTTCTTTAATCTTATTATCATCAAACTTAAGGTTTTTAACAATTGCACATGCTGTAAATGGGCGCACTTCATTTACAGAAGAATCTATTTTAACTTCAAACTCCTTTTCTGGTTTATGAACTTTATACTCTCTTGTTTTTCCCCCAAAAAATGTTGATAATGCCCTTAAAACTCCGTGTTCTGAAAGCATATCTGGCCTGTTAGGTGCAACCTCTATATCAACTTCTTCATTTGTTATCTTCTCAACAGCTGTTCCAAAAAGACTTAAAATCTCATCTATTTTTTCATCACTTAAGTTACCAATAAGATTCTTCAATTCTTTTTTATTCAAACTCACAACTGCCATGTTACCAGTATTTCACCTTTCTTAATTTAGCAAGATTATTTTCATATAATTCTCTTAAATCTTTAATCTGATAGTTTTCTGTTATTAGTCTGTCAAATCCCATTCCCCACGCAAGTACAGGGATATATTCCCCAAGAACCGGGGCAACTACTTCTGGCCTGAAAATTCCAGCTCCAAGAATTTCAATCCACTTGCCGGTTCTTTCATTATATACATCAGCTTCTACACTGGGTTCTGTATATGGGAAGAAATGTGGCCTGAATCTTATTTTTTCAAAACCCATTTTGTTAAGAAATGTTTTAAGATATCCAAGCAGGTTTGCAAAATTAGCACATTTATCAATTACTATCCCCTCTGTTTGATTGAACTCAAACAAATGTCCTGCATCAATTGTCTCATTTCTAAAGCATTTTCCTATTGCAAAGAACTTGCCTTTCTTTTCTTTGAGCTTTCCAAGTTCATAAAGTGTTTTAATTGACAAGCATGTTGTGTGCGTTCTCAAAACAGATTTTTTAGCTTCTTCTTCTCTCCATGAATACATCCAGCCCCTGCTTCCAGCAATCCCTTTTTCATGAGCTTGTTTTACCCTTTCAATTATCTGCCTTTCTGGTAGTCTGCCATTTAAGTCTAAAAAGAAAGTATCATGTAGCTCTCTTGCAGGATGGTCTTGTGCAGTAAACAAAGCATCAAAATTCCAGAAACTTGTCTGAACTAAACTTCCAGACATTTCCTTAAAGCCCATCTCTGCCCATAGTTTCCTTGCATAACTACAGGCCTGATTGACAAAATGCCTTTTCCCACCTGAAATTTCAGGAACCTTGCTCAAGATATCATATTTTCTGAATTTTTTACCCTTCCAGTTTTCTCTCAGAATCATTTCAGGGGTCAGTTGTTCTATAAGTTCTTCACCGCTTGTTTTTTCAGATTTCAGCTTCTTTCCAAGCTCTGTAATCTCCCAGTTTAGAACCTTTCCTCTTTCAATTTTCACCATGTTTTTTCTCTTAAGTAAATTATCAAGCGAGAATTTTTCTTCTGGTTTCAGCTTGTCTAATTCTATCGGCAGGATTTCCAGAAATTTTTCATCAAGCGTTTTATTTGTTATTTCTTCTGGCTTAGCTTCTAAGAATAATTTTCTATCCTTTATTTTTAGCATTGCCTTTTTTTTTAGGGCTCCAATTGCTGCCTGAATCTCATTATTGCTTAATCTGCTTATTTTTCCAGCTTCTTCAAATGTGAGGTTTTTCTTTTCAGCAAGGATATTCAAAAGGTTTCTTTCAGGAAGACCTTTCTTAAGATAATTGACTCCATTAACATCTAAAACTACTTTTTCCACATCAGAGAAACTTATTGTCACAATTTTTTTATTGCTTAGAAATTCTATTGCCCTCACAACAGCCTCCTTCTTTAAGCTAGTAGATTTGCATATCTCTTTTAGGCTTTTATTCAAATAAGGCAGGACTTTTCTTTCATTCAAAGAAAGCATATCTAAGATATTATTAGTCATCTTTATCAGAGGAAAGGCGTTTTTAAAAAGCTTTTTATATAAGACATTCCAGGTTTTTCTATGGGAATCTGGGAAAAATCAAACAATTGCCCTAGAGGATTCGAAGTTTATACTCTTGACTTAGAAGGAGAAAACACCTGGATTAGTCCTGTGTGCAGAAATAGGGGCTGGGAGACACAAGAGCCAGTATGGTGCAAACTTTCTTTTAGAGACCAGGAAAAAGTGCCTGCAGAAAAGCTGTATATTGCAGATGATTCTGAATCTAAAAGGGATAAGCCATTTGGCAGGGAAGCAAGCCCTCTTTCAATGCTCAAAAAACTTGGAGATTATGCCCCTCTTGCAACACGGGTTCAAGGGATACCTCAAAAATATCGCCAGTGTTTTGACAATCTTTTAGAAGACATAAATGAAGAATTAGACATGAGAAAGATATGATGAAACCGCAATTCGCCGGAAGATTTTACCCTAAATCTGAAAAAGAGCTAAAAGAAAAAATTAATAGTTTTAATAAATCGGGGAAAAAAGAGAAGGTTAAAGGAATAATTGTGCCTCATGCGGGATATGACTTTTCAGGAAACACAGCCAATTTAGTTTATTCTTCTGTTAAGCAGGAGTTTGAAACAGTTGTTATTGTAGGGACAGACCATACTGGAGTTGGAAATTGTGTTTCATTAGAAGATTTTGAAACTCCTCTTGGAGTTTTGAAAAATGAAACAGAAATCTCTGCAGAGATTTCTGGCTTTCTTAAAAAGAATAATTTTGAGAAGGAGCATAGTCTAGAGGTTCAATTGCCATTTATTCAGGCTTATTTTAAAGATGTAAAAATAGTTCAGATTATTATTGCTTCAGGAGACTATAAAGAACTTGGAAAAAAGATTTTCCAAATAATAAAAAAATCAGGAAAAAAAGTTCTGGTTGTAGCTTCATCTGACTTTACACATTTTGGGCATTATTACAGCTTTGTTCCAAAGATAAATATCAGGGAGATAGACCAGAAAGTAATAGATAAAATTCTAAAATTTGATATTTCAGGATTTTTAGAAGAAGCAAGGAAAACAACTGTTTGCGGAACAGGTGCAATTGCAGTTTGCATGGAGATTTGCAAGCTGATGAAAGCAACTAAACCAGAAATTCTTAGCTATGTAACCTCTGCAGATATTTCAGGAGATACTCAGAACATTGTTAGTTATGCTGGGATTGTGTTTTCTTGATAACATTTATAGATACTGCATAACAATATTGCTTATAAAGAGCTTATAGCTTTGGTTAAGTCTGAAGTTGATTAATCGTTATACCCCACAGCTTGCTGTGGGGACAAGCTAAAGAAAACCTATTAAAAGCAAACTTCTTCTAAGGTAAATGGAAAATGAATTATGTAGAGCAAGCCACAAAGTTTTCAGAATAAAAT